>Ga0214542_1001230_pt1 | contig 51931 bp, 48 predicted proteins | sample CNSS1metaG_FD_160096 | JGI IMG/M metagenome (GOLD analysis project Ga0214542, IMG submission 160096) | Root nodule microbial communities from cowpea collected in UCLA plant growth center, Los Angeles, California, USA - CNSS1 | ecosystem: Host-associated > Plants > Roots > Nodule | place: USA... | reverse complement strand
TCTTCAAAACAGTCTACCCGATTTGCTTCTTTTATTTTTTCTTTATCTTCTAACAACTTCAAAAACATTTCTCTAACATCATCAGGAACAGATGTACAAGCAATGACATTCTCCTTTGTTCCAGCAAAATGATATTTCATTCTTGCTACACCACCCCAACAAGTATGTGAACAATATTTGCACTTGACTAAAAGTCTATGAGGAGGAACAGTGTCACAATGATTCCATGTAATATCTATTTCTTTCTTTCTCTTTGTTTGAGACATACTCTTTTTAATTCTACAAATAAGAATAAATTCAAACTAACATTTCTTAAAAAAATATAAATTAACATTCATAATAAAAAAATATAAATTAACATTCAGAATAAAAAAATATAAATTAACATTCAGAATAAAAAAATTTAAATTAACATTCAGAATAAAAAAAATATAAAAAGAACTATCAAAATATAAAGTATAAAACATATACTTTATTTTAAAGATTAATTATGTTTTAGTAAACTATGAAAAAGAAACGTAAATTATGCTAAATTATTTTAAAGTATAAAACATATTTTATTTGAAAAAGAAACGTAGATTCTGATCTTTATGCTAAAAAGATGGAATTTAAACAAAAAATAAAAACGTAAAGAAAGATCACGTGTGAAGGTTTCCGTAAAAGTGAAATAAAAGGTTGATGTGATGTACATTTACTTTTACAGTAAATTAAATATTATTAAAATTAAAAATCTAGAAACTTCATAAAAAGCAATATATGAAAAAGCCAGTGGCAGAAAACATTTGAAAACATTTGGGCAAAAAACATTTAGGCAAAAAACATTTGAGCAGAAAACACTTCAGCAAACCTGTTCCAAATGCTTTCAGGATGCTTTCTTCTTCACGCGGTGCTTTCTTCTTCACGGGCAGTCAGGTTTTTTATGCTTCTTCTTTTCTCTTGCACTTTATGCCTCTTCTCCACCTTCTTATGCATCTCATATTTCTTTCCCTTCTTAATTTATAACCAAATATCCTTCCAAATGTGACTCTTCAGTTTGGGTTTTTTCATTTTCGATGTGTATTGCATGTTGCGTGAAGCTCATCCGGTGTGAGTAGCAGGTCTGAGTAGCGTGTAGGTAGTGTGTCTCGTGAGATGTGTATTTTGAGAAATATTTTGGGGAAGTGTAAGCGTGGGCAGAATCGGCTGAAACGAAACTAAATCGGGAATCATACGATTCCTACACGATTCATCCGATTCAGAACACGATTCAAGTCAGAAAACGATTCATCTACTGATACGTTTCGTTGGACCAAAATTTCGAACCATATCGCGATACGAATCATACGATTCTAACGATTCTAACTACCATGATTGCCACCTCAGGGCAACTACGATGAAGCAAGTGGAGGCAAAAACACGTGTTGGGTGAATCCCACTAATAGAGAAAGAAGATGCCTGTGTAGTTTCATGGCTATGCCGATGGCAGATGACTCAATCGACAAATCAGAGTACGGTGAATACCTTGGTGTGATCGCTAATCTAATTGGAGGTTCAATGTTACGAAAAGGTTAACCCGTTCGTACAAGAACACAAAATCCCTTAACAACTACCCCTCCTTCAGAGGCTAGCACCTGACAGCCTGGTGAATTCGGAACTCCCCCTTTGTTGGAGTAGTTTCCTCCCCGAGGTCCAAACTCGAGACATTGGGTTCGTTGCAAGGCTCTGATACCATTGTTACGAAAAAGGTTAACCCATTCGTACAAGGACACAAAATCCCTTAACATTCAACAATTGCAATGGTAGTGGAAAAGGCGTGACATAGTTGGTGGTTGTGAAAGACAAGTTGGGTGCATTTCAGGCGACCCCAATAATCAAAGAAAATAGATGCACTTTAAGCAACCCTAAAAATACGAACCACAACTAAGATGGCTATGAAGAAATGCGAAAGTAGAGCCCTTGAGTCGAGGACTTTGATATCAACTTGAAAAAGATTAAACTGAGAGAAAAGATTTTATTGAATTGATTCACTGAAACAATACACCAGCCTCTACATATAGAGAACTCTAACCATAGAATAATATGATTACATAAAGATCTCTAAAATCTCCCAACAACATACTATTTTAGCTTGTCAAAAATGTTTTCTCCTGAATCCAAATCTTTGTTGATAGATAATGAGATACAAAGAGAATTTTACAACTTAATTCATAACCACCTCATCAGCCCCAACAAACATTATTTAGAGTTAGTTAACTGACTCTAAAACTAACTACTCTAACAGGTATGCAGTTTTTTTATCCAAATAAAATTTGAGCTTGAATTTCCTTAAATTTCTTTCTCCCATTTAGTGTATTCTGGTGCCTTTCACTTCTGATTTGAAGTTGACAGTGTTGACAATTAGATAAACCCATTTTATTGTGAGTCAAGAGTAACTCCTGCAAACGTAGGGAGTATGGAGTTTAAAGCATTGTTGGTCTAGCAGAGTAATTAATAATTCTTTTTTGTTTTTATATTTTATCATCTGGTTAACTTACAGACTGGTCAGTAATTCTAGATTTTAGACGCAACTGTTATTCAAGGGATTAAGCAGTTGAAAATCAATGATGGGGGCATTCAATTAACTGATAATATTAGTGAAGCAAATGCTTTGCTTGCCTTGCAATCAAAGCTTAAAAAGAATCCAGGGATCCAGGCTGCTGCTAGATCTCATGATATTCCCATTTATGTAACAAAGGTAATGATTTCTAACATTACGTTTACATCTATACTCTGTCATACACTTTTTCTAAAAAAATATTATTTTTCCCTTCTAGACAAGTTCTTTGGATCATGTAACAAAAGCTATACGGGCATTAGTAAGTGATTATGAAGATGGTGTAAAGGACTTTGAAGTAACAGACAAGATAAAATCATCAGAGATGATTGATGCTTTGGAGGTAATTTAAATGTTGTAGTTTTAACATCTTTCCTTTTCCCTTTTTTTTTTTCTTTTATTTGAGGCTATCAATTCATGGTTAAAATCACTAGTTGTGTAAGACATAGATAGCTCAAGTCCTATATTTAGCCCTAGACATATGGAAATGAATTCAGAAATAGTCATTTAGCTGTTTGGATTCTGGTCTCAGCATAATATATTTTCATTATTGCTTTTCTGTGGTATCTTTGCTTGTTTATTTGTAACTTCATTACTAAATTTGTGGTGTTTCTTACAAGAAATGCAGTGGATATCCAAATTAAGTATTAATTGTTTAAAATTAGCATTGAAATGTAGTTGCGGAAATTGTTTGAAGCAGTGAAATGTGTTCCTAAAATGATGATGAGGATGCCCTTAATGGCCTGAGTTGCAATTTAGGTGACTTTAATTTGGAAACAGAATTAAGAAAATTGACGTAGGTTGAAACAACAGATGCAGCGTGATCAATGTAATTGTGGCGAAGGAGTAGGAATGAGTGGATGATAATGACTAAGATTTAGGTAGTATAGCAGACTTTTCTTTACCATACCCCAGTTTTAGAGAAGACCCGTAGCCAAGCATTCCTACATAGGTAGTACTGGTACTTTTTATCTAAAGCCCACATCCAATGGTACCAATATCATCATTTTAGTTAAATGAATAATTTGATGTGCCGTTTCTTTTAGCAATTAGTAAAACAAAAATATTATTTTGTTATTAAAATTATTAAAAATATAAAACAGAAAGCATTAATTAGTGCAATATCTTATTCAATTAAAAAGAAATAATTTCTAAAGATCTTTCAAGTTCTAGTTACAGGTTATAACAAATATGTAGTTATATATAGTGGTATGGAATTGGTTAGAGTTGTGTAGAGATATGGGGTAGTTGAATACTAAAGAATTCACATTTTTCTCCGTAAAGTCTTTCTGCTCGTTATCTTTACGGGACCCATAATCATTTGATTGACAAAACCACCATATCCATTGCAAGTAATATTTTTTATCCACTATTGGATTTGAGCCAACCTTCTTTGCATAGGAGAGAGCTAGAGTGATGGTAAATATAGAACTAACCTTGCTGCATGGTGGTGGTGCTTTTCTTAATTGTGTTGATTGACAAGGTGAGGAGAAAAATCTCACTGAGTGTTGTTCTAATAAACTTCTCTAGAAACACTAAGAAGAAAATAAAATCAATTTGTTTATATTTAAAATTAGTATATGCATAAGCTAATGTATAGAAAATTTCAGATGAACTTCTTAAAAGCTTGTTTGACTTCTGCAAAAACTTACTTTTTTACTTGTACACAAGCTTATTATAAATTTATTTCATTTTCTTTTTTATTTTCTATTGGAAAGTCGCCTTTTTGTGTACTCTCCTATCTTGCCTTAGTTGACAACTATTTGGAGACTATCTTAATTTTAATTTCATGGGTGACGGATTAGTCTAACTATCGTTAGTGATATGACAAATAAAGTTTTGATAGATTTCACTTTTTAAGCTGATTTGATGGAGTTGAGTTAATTCGTAACATAATTTTTTGTTGTATCAATGCTCATCTCAGATCTATTATCTGTATATTTGCATTGCCATGTTCTAGGCCGAGCCCTTGGACATGAGAGTGTTGGAAAGTTGTCTTAGAGTCACTTATAAACTGTTTTTGTTGCGTTTTCTTTGTGCATGGCTTGTATTGTAGCCTCTAGGGTGGTGAATGTTAGACTCTAGAAAATGTGTGGGTAAACCTGTGTTCTCCTCTTGGAGAATTCTCTCATATATATATATATATATATATATATATATATATATATATATATATATATATTGAATACATACATATTTGCTGCCCATTAAAATATCTAAACTGCCAGATATACAATGTATCCTAATAAAAGAATAATATTTACAATACAAAATTAGCATAGATTTTGCTGGTTTTGATGACGAGATAATTTGCCAATCACGTAATTAACTTCGTTGACATCCCCCCTCAATTTGATACCTATAAGTCGACCAACTTCAATTTGCCAACTAGGAAATTATGATGTTGTCGAGTCAATGATTTGGTGAGGATGTCTGCAATCTAAATAGAGGTTGAAACATGAGGAAGTGTGATAATTCGGCGATCATAGGCATCCCTGATGGAGCAGCAATCAAATTCTATGTGCTTTGTGCGTTCATGGTAAACTGGATTGGCTGCAATTTGGATGGCACTTGTGTTGTCAGCATGTAATGGTGTCGGTTGGGATGGAGAGAATCCAAGCTTAGTGAGAAGACCACGAAGCCAAATTATTTCAAAGCATGCAGCAGACATGACACGATACTCAACTTCAGTATCGAGACAAAATCTTGTTTCTTACATTTCCATGAAATGGAAGCATTGCTTAGAAACATACACCAACCAGTAGTAGATTGCCTCGTATCTGGACATCCAGCCCAATCAACATTGCTGTAAGCTTGGAGAGTCACAGGTGAACCAGTGGGAAAAAATAAACCACGATGAGAAGTGCCAAGGAGATAACGGATAATTCGGTGCACTGCAGAGAGGTGGTAATGTCTAGGAGATTGCATGAACTTATTCACTGTGTTAACAGCAAAAGAAATATTTGAACGAGTGATGGTTAACTTAGGTATATAAGACTACCAACCAACTTGCGATAAAAAGTAGGATCTTCAAGAAGGTCACCTTCATCTCGTCTAAATGTGGATTTAGTCAGGCTGGCTAGCGCAATCAAATCATCAATATATTTGTGTTGATTTACAAATATGCTAGTGGGTGCATAATGCACCTCTAAACCCAAGAAGTAGTTGAGTCGGCCAAGGTCTTTCATGTGGAAAGTTGAATGCAACAATGTTTTAAGTTGAGAAATATCCTCTTCATCAAAACTGGTCACCACGATATCATCCACATAAGCAAGGAGTATGACAAGTCATTTAGAAGTCCTTTGTAGAAAAAGAGATGCATCATATTGACTTTGGGTGAAGGAGAAACCAAGTAGTGTGGATCTAAACTTTTCAAACCATACTTGTGGTGACTGTTTCAAACCATATAAAGAGTGTTTTAGTCTACAAACAGTATTAAGTGGTGCAAGCATACCAGTAGGTAGGAAGTTTGATGTAAACTTCTTCCTTGAGGTCTCCAGGAAGAAAAGTGTTTTTGATGTCCATTTGATGTAAGGATCAAGATTGAGACACAACTAGTGCTACAATAGTGCGAACATTGGTCATCTTGGCTACTGGTGCGAAGGTCTCATCATCGTCAAGTCCATACTCTTGTTTATTTCCCAACACAACCAACTGAGCTTTGTGACGATCAATTGATCCATCGAAACGAAGTTTAATGGAAAACACAAATTTGCTGCCCAAAGGTTTAACAGAGGGAGGACATGGCACAACATCCCATGTTTGATTTTTTTCAAGTGCCAAGAGTTCTGCTTCAATAGTCCGCTGCCAACATTCATGCTCCATTGCCTGCTTATAAGATGAAGGAATAGAAACAGAGGACAAAGTTGCGGTTAAGGATAAACTATACTTTTCAGGTGGTTTATGAACGTGGGTGCTACAACGTAAAGGTGTTGGGTCTGTTGGGAGAGGATCAGCTACCCAGGAATGATTTTGAGGGGGTCCAAGAGATGGTGTAGACTGATGGTGAGTGGTCTTACACCGTCTTTGATAAACCAAGAGAGGTTTTTCTGCAAAAGAATTAGAAAACATTGGCAAAACAAAAATTGGAGAACGAGGAGAGTCATGGTGAGTGGCAAAATGATATTTATTTTCTAACAAAATGACATTTTTAGAGATGTGAATCCTATCAAGATGGAGATCATAACATAGAAAACCCTTTTGCTGAGAAGAATAGCAAGGAAAAACACATTCAACATATTGAGCAGTGAGTTTATGACCTTCGTGTGAAGGAAGATGGACATAACACACGCAACCAAAGGTACGAAGAGTGGAATAGTCAAGTGGATCGCCAAACAGCCGAGTGAAAGGAGAATCATTATGTAATGATGGTGATGGCAAACGATTGATGAGGTGAACCATAGTGGATAGAGCTTCACACCAAAACCTAGATGGCACATAAGATTCCTATAAAAGAGTACGAACAACATCTAGTAAATGACGATTTTTCCGTTCAGCTACCCCATTCTGTTGGGAGTTGAAGGACAAGACCGTTGAGATATGATACCATTAGATTGAAGGAATTCCTAAAACAAATGAGATGTATACTTCCCCATTATCAAATTGCAAAATTTTAATTTTGGAAGTAAGTTGGGTCTGAACATAAGCATGAAAAAGTTTGAATGTAGAGAAAACTTCATGTTTAGACCGCAAGAAATAAACCCATGTGAAACGACTATAATCGTCAATAAAAGTGACAGTATTTGTACTTAGCATGAGACGGAACAGGGGCTATCTTCATACATGACTATGGATTTATGTTTTGGAAATGATAAAATTTTACTTTTGCCAAGCTTACAAGAAATGCAATCACATTGAACAACATGAAGAGGTGGAGAATTTTTATTGCCAAGAAAACCAGATTTAAGAATAGCATGAAGGACATATGAATTTGGATGTCCAAGACGCTTATGCCACAAATGGTAATATAAATGAGCAGAATTACAAGAAATTACAAGAAATTACAAGAAATAAAAGGTAAGCTATGAATGGAGGACAAAGGTAAATGAAGAGGAAAAAGACGTCCAACTTTAGGCCCCTTCGCAATCATTTTCCCTGATCGTTGATCCTGCACAAGACAACCAGAGTGTGAGAATTCGACATGACAATTATTGTCAACTAATTGACCAATAGAAATGAGATTAGTAGTGAGGCCAAGAGAGACAAAGACATCGGTGAGAGACGAAGAAATGTCACCAATATTTGTTATAGACAAATGATTTTCATCAGTATGAATCATGACGTTTCCAGAATATTTGGTGGAATTAGTAAGGAGGTGGGGATTGTTGGTCATATGGTTTGAGGCACCAGAATCAAAGTACCAGAGGGGAGAGATGGAAATTTTTTTACTTGAAATGCCCAAAGCAGAAGATGCCAAAATGATCATTTGCTGAACCATCTCAGGGGTCAAGGGTTGATTAGAGGCAGAAGGATTTAGAATCAAAGTACCAACAAAGATAGTCAAAGCAGTGGCAGATTTCTTGGACGGCCTCGTGGGACAATCTTTAAGAATGTGCCGATCTTTTTTGCAGTAATTTGTGAACACAATTGGAAGCATAATGACCAAACTTTTTGCAACAAAAATATTGGACAACACTCAAGTCACGATTTCGTGGTTGGACTTTAGCAGCGTAAGTCACGGGAGCATGTGTTGATTGTTGATGGTCCATGGTTGATTGTGTGAGGAGTCGTTTTTCTTCACGAAGCAACTCATTAAGCATGTATCCAAAAACAGGAACCAGATCTCGATTCATGAGATTGGAACGAACACCTTCAAATTCTGACCAAAGATTTATAAATTGGGAATAAAATTCTGAGATGGACAGACAGTCTTGTTGCAACAATGCAATGTCATGTTCGAGGTTCGTGAAATTGAGATAATATCAAGATAGGATCGTAATCCAGTCCAATACCATGTTAGACTCTAGAAAATGTGTGGGTAAAATTATGTGTTCTCCTCTTGGAGAATTCTCTCATATAAATTGAATACATACATATATGTTGTCCATTAAAATATCTAAACTGCTAGATATACAATTACTCCACAATGTATCCTAATAAAAGAGAATAATATTTACAATAAAATTAGTATACATTTGGCTGGTTTTGATGACGAGATAATTTGCCAATCACGTAATTAACTCTGTTGACAGTGGAATGGTCCCGCAGTAGCAAGACATATATATGACTAAGATAAAGGTTATTCAGATTGGTAGTCCTTACTTGATGAGTTAATTTAATGGGATTGAGTTAGGTTTTAAGTAAAACTAAGATTTTATTTACTTATGAGGGCTAACTTTATCCAAAGAGACCCGATTCTATCTACTGTCAATCAATATTTGATGATTGATTACTGATATTATGAACTGAATGAAGTAGAAATGGATTCCATACTCAACGTTTGCTGTATTCTTGAGCTGGTATGAAACAGTGTGCCATATTTTGCAACTGAAATTCAATATATACACACGTCAGTTAAAGTTACTTAATAATGGTTGGCACAATCTCTTTCTGCATATTTCAGGAGGCACGAATGGCTATAGAGCATACGGTTATTCTGAAGGGAGAACCTGTGGATCTACTACCAAGATCATCTCACATAATATCTCAGCAGCTAGAACTTGTTCGTAAATACCAACTAGAAATAAGGAAAATCAGTGGAGAGTCAGGTGTACATCTACGCATACTTCCATCCCATTATGAAACTGATGAAGTAAAAAGTAGTGAAACTTTTGAGTTCGATAGTGAATTAAATGAATTTTCCTCCAATGGCCAAGTGAATGGCTCATTCAACACTCTGGATAGATTGCCCCTTCTACCCGAGTAGGTTCCCTTGTTGTGTTTCAATTGCCGTTCGTACATCCTTTTATGCATTCAACCTTGACCGAAGAAAATTGATATATTGAAATGGAAGGTGGATAGATACAAAGATAGACTCAATTGTACATTCATGAAATATGAAGATTAAATATAAACCCTCGTGTTGCAAGGGTATAAAACTGTACAAGCCATGTAATTTGTAAACATGTAGAAAAACATTTTGTAGTGATTTATGAAGTGTAAAACAAGATGTACAGCATACCACATCTAATATCACCGTTGTGTACTTTCGTTTGTACAAAATTTGTATTATTTTTATCAGCTTATTTAATGATCTCACTTCAAGTTCATTAAGATAGAGCATCATAAGGTCAATTACTTCATTCAAGAAATTGTGTACTTTGAAGTTTGATGACTCTCTCATAGATGTCCTAAAAAATGAAGGTGTATGTAAATTGTCTTGACTTTTATTAAGTTTCAATTATTAGTTATAGTAGAATAATTTAATATGTGAATGTAATAATTATTTTAATTTATCTAATTAAAAACATTAATTAATCAATTAAAAGATTATAAAATATTTTATATGATTAAATATGTTTTTAATATTTATTTATATGTATACATTAACAAATTTTAAAAATTAAAAAATTAAAAAATTTGAAAATAAATTTAAAAAATTAGAAAAAAAAAACTAAAAAGAATAAAAGAAGGTGAGAGGTTGATCTGGTCTAGTCCATTAGTTTGTATTGTATGAGATCGATTATCATTATTGACATGTTTTTGTTTGATTGGCCATCCTGGCCCAATTCATTTTTTACGGGTCACTGATGGGTCAGGCCATTAGTTGATCGGGCCGGATCAAAATAGGTCGGACTGGCCTATTTTGCCATCCACAGAAACAAGTTAGTTTGTAAAATTGTTAGTAATCAGTTTGTTCAACTGTTAGACCTTTGTAGTTGTTAACTATTTATAATAGCTTTTGTTGTAAGTGGGACCAATAAATACAACTGTGTATTCCTATTGTGAGACATGATAATAAAATCAATTCATTCTTCAATTGAATTCAATTTCTCTACTAGTTGTCTTCGATCGCTTTCTTCGTGATTCTGCTATAATCTTTGTCGTCTTTGTTTGTGTATATTTTTCCGTCTTTTCACTTTGTGTGCTTCACAATTACAAATTGTTCATTTAGGTTTAAGTTTGTTAAATTACACTTTGCGACATCTTTGTTTTTATGGCTTTTGCTTTGTAGTCTTTTCCAACCTCAATTGTTAAACAATTTGGTGACTCAGATTATTTTTATTGGTGACATGATGAACAAATAATCAAATCTCATCAATTATAACAATTTATTGTAAATCCAATGGTTCCACCTCAATATCTTACTCGACATGGTTGTATTATTGACAATGTTAATTTTGAAGACCATGTTCTTGGCTCTAATCACTCATATAAGGTTTGGGAGAAAATTGATGTATACTTTAGTCTTCAAACTGAATCTCATGCACAACAATTGTGTTGCGATACATGTTATTGTACTTGATTCCAAAACAATTGAAAATTATCTTCTTAAGAATATAAGTTACATTCATGAACTCACTAATTTTGGTGTTTTTGTGCATCATGAAGAACATGTTTATGCTATTTTTGGAGGACTTCCCTCCAATTATGCTCCAGTGTATTGATTATTGAAAGTAAGAAACACATGCCATTAATTGCTAAAATTGAAATTATTCTATATTGTCATGAAAAGTGGTTGTGTCTAGGAGACACAATGTTTTGTCTCACCATCATTGAACTATACTAGCCTTGTATAGTCGTGGTGGTGGTAGTAATTGTGGAGGCTCTTGTACAAATATTTGTTCTTGTCTTGAAAATATTGGTAGACGTTGTGTGGTGGTAAATTTCCCAATTTTCAATGTCAAATATGTATATGTTCAAACATAGCCAATGTTTGTTATTTCAAATTTGATATTTTCTATCGATTTCTAAACCCTTGTACTTCATCGAAGTTGCTACTCAACAATACATTCCTTACTTAGTTGGCTCATATAAAACATCAAATACTTGGGTAAATCCTAATAATAAGCCTAGTAACAATAATCACTTATGCAATGCTAATGATGTCTAATTCTCAAGGAAATGCTAATACCTCTTGAATACCAAACTTTTGTGTTAACTTTCATGTTATTGGTGAACATTCAAATATTAAAAAATTTCAATATTTCAATGTTACAAATCAAATTTTCATTGGCAATGGTGCAAGTTTAAGTATTCATAGTGTTGGTTTCTCTTTTTTTGTGTCACCTTATGATTAACATATTACTCTTGAACTAAACAATTTGTTACATGTTCCTTCTATTACTAAAAATTTGTTAAGTATTAGTCAATTTGTTAAAGATGAATTAACTTTCTTTGAATTTCATTATGACAAGTATTTTTGTCAAATCCTAGGAGACAAATAAAGTTCTTCAAGGAATTGTTGGTGTTGGACTTTATTCATTCAATAATTTTTAGCTTCACAATCATTTTTCTCAATTGCACTCATTCTTTAAGTCTATTGGTTCTTTTTTCACACCTTGCTATTTGTTTAGCATTGTTAACCCTAATTTCAATAAAATAAATCTCCTTTTGTTTTTTGCTTGATGCTTTTTGCTTTCCTCTCTTCTCCACCTAGGCTCCACATCACAATTTGTCTTCTATAATGTCCACATGCGGCACAATAGACTTACTCATCCAAATAGTCATGTAATGTAAATTGTAAAGAAACATTTCAAAATTTCTCCATCCAATAAACTTTATTCTTACTTTTGCTCGTCCTATTGCCTTGGAAAATCACATAAATTGCTTTCTCAATCCTTAGAGTTTGTATATTCTCAAAATAAGTTGTTTTTAACGAATTTTGGGGACTTGCTCATCTTAGTTCTCATGTAGGATACAAGTATTATGTTTATGCATATTCCAAATATATGTTGATTTTTTCCATTAAAATCCAAATATGAAACATCAACTATAATTCAGAATTTTAAATTAATAATTGAGTAGCTTAAAATATAGAGAAAATGTTCAATCTAACTAGGTTTAAAAATATTGACCCTTAACAAATTTTTTAGCTCGTCGTGTTATAAATACAAACTCCTTTTTCTTCAAACACATTCTTAAAATGGTGTCTTGAAATGAAACATAGGCACATTATTAATTTGGATCTCACTTTACTGCATCATGCTTCTTTTCCTATAACTTTTTGTAAATTTTTTTATTCCTTATTATGTTCTTTTTAATAAAGATTCATATTTCTACTTTTAAAAACCTTCGATTGTGTTTGCTTCCCACTTTTAAGACCTTATCATCCCATAAACTTGATTTTAAATGTAAGAAATCTCTTTTCTTAGGATATTCTCAATTACACAATGGTTACAAGTGTCTACCATGTAGTGAAAAAATATGTATTTCTAAGGATATTCTCTTTAATGAACTCAAATTTTCTTGTGTTGGTATTTTTCCTAACACACCCAATTATGTCAAAAATATTAGTTGGTATTTTAACTAAAGTCCCACTCTTACACCAATCCAAGCTTTTTGAAATCCTTTATCATTTACTTTTATAACACGTAATTATAGTACTACTCCTTTTGTGTTAGCTACTACCCTTTATACAGTCAAGTCATCATCCTATGAGTTTGTGTCTAATTTGCACTTATGGTTATCACTTACCTACCACCTTCTCAAACTCTTTAAGTTTTAGTGGGCTACCAATTTTTGGTTCAATATCTACACTTGTGACGTGAGAGAGGTTGAGAAGGTGAAACAAGATAGATATGTTTAGGGTAGACAAAAGGTGGTGGGTAAGGCATATTCTTTATATAAAACAAGTAAGATATTTATGGTGTGAGTTTTGGACAATTGTTGTAAAGGCCATGTCCTATGTTTAATATGTACAAGGGAAGACACATGTTATTACATGTGTATGCCGTGTAGATGCCTACGTGAATTTCGTTTGCCACATGAGACAAAATTTAACGCCATTGGATAAGAGGGACTAAATCCATTGCTTTAGAAAATAAAGGAACAAAAAAATCAAAGTTTTGAGGAGGGACCAATTGCAATTTTTTGTTATAGTTGAGGGACCAAAAACATATTTAACCTTTGATTTAACAATTGATTGAGGTTTCGAACTTACCCGTCCATGAGAAGTCATTCTTACAATATGATTTCTTCCACATATATCCTTTTTTTTTCTTGTTATGAAGGTCTAGCTAGGTATGTAAACTTTTTGGTTATTGTGACTTTTAAGCATCCACTTTCCAAGAGTCATGACTAGAGTGTTCTTTATAGGATTTAAGGTATCTACAACAAAACACTATTTTAGACTTTGGTACCCAGATTTCATTAGGTCTTGTGGTTAGGTTTAGTATAAAATACTTTCTTCTTGTTTTGACTATTATGATCACTACTAGATGCTTTGAAGTCATGTGTATTTGTTTTATTAGTATTCGTTCCTTTAAATCCAATTCAAGTTTTATCAAATGACTTTCTAGAATTTCTTATAAGTAAATCTAATGAATTTTCATTTGTTTTTTTTTATAAAGATAGCAATTTCCTCATATTTTTTCTAAGCACATTACCTATATGACCACACTACTTCTCACCAAAATGATAGGGTTAGACTCCTTGATGAGTGCATACTTTTGCCCTCATTTAATGTTCAATTCTGGGTATTTAATTAAATTTGTGTGCTTAAAGAGTGATTTAAATGATAACTCTGATAATTAGGCTATTTGAACTTGTGTGATAAAAATGTCTTAAAATGTGATTTTTGGCTGCATAAATTATTTTTGGATATTTTAACGTATGTTGATGCAGCTAAAGTTAAGATTAATCTCATTTAAGGTGGAAAAATAAATTGATTGAAGTTACAAACCACCTTTAAATAAGGCTAAAATCATCAAGTTCTGGAAAAATCACTTTTGCACCCCATTCATTACTTATACACTTTGCTTCCTGGAGAAATACTTCCCCGATACAACTAGACAGGACAAAGAGGCTAAATTCCTTGCATTGCAGCAAGGGGACATGACAATGCAGGAGTATGTCAATAAATTTGAGCACCTGGCCAGGTATTACTCACAGGACATCACTGAGGATTGGGGATGTTTAAAGTTTGAGTGAGGACTCAGACATGAGCTGAAGAGGGTGGTAACACCTTTGAGAGAGAAAAGATTTCCAATCTTGGTGGAACAGGCCAAGAGTGCGGAGCACCTAGAGAAGGGCCCTGGTCCCGTTGTGAGTAGACATCAGAAAAATGTCGCTGAAGCTAGGTAGATGAAAAAGCTTTATAGCCGTCCACAGGCATCCCAGGGCCCCTCTTGCTACCAATGTGGCGAACCTCATCTGAAGAGGAATTGTCCTCAGCTGGCAGGTGGAATAGGAGGGTTAGGCAACCGTCGCAAGTGCTTTATATGCGACAAACTGGGACACTTCGCCAATAATTGCCCAGAAAAGAAAAATTTGGGTGTGAAGAAGCCCGCAGCATCGCTAGCAGAGAGAGCTAGAGCGACTGGCAGGGTCTTTGCTTGACCTCCACAGAGGCTACTCAATCAGGTAATCTCATCCTCGAGCCATGTTTATTGTTAGGTCAGTTAGTCTTGGTGTTGTTCGATTCTGAAGCAACACATTCTTTCATTGCTAATGCGTGTGTGGGGAGATTGAATTTGGTGAAACGCAATTTGGGGTGTGAGTTTCTTGTTTCAACTCCCTCCTCAGGTCAAGTGGCTACCAGTTCAGTCTGTGTTGGGTGTTCAATGGAAGTGGCAGGTCGCAAATTCAAGGTGAACTTGGTGTGCTTGACTTTTGAGGGTCTGGATGTAATCTTGGGGATGGACTGGTTGTCTAACAATCACATTATAATTGATTATGGACAACGCAATTTGGTATTCCCAAAATGTGAGGGATTGGAGCTAATCTCGGCTCAGAAAGCGATAAATGAAGTGGAAGCCAGAGCTAATCTCGGCTCATATAGAGAAGAATAGCACTGCTGAGAATATTAGTGTGATTCCAGTAGTGGAAGAGTATGCGGATGTGTTTCCAGATGAAATACCAGAGTTACCACCGAGCAGGGATGTAGATTTCACAATTGATCTTATCCCTGGAGTTGGCCTAGTATCCATGGCGCCCTACAGAATGGCACCAGCGGAGTTGGCTGAGTTGAAGAAGCAAATAGAAGACTTACTTGAGAAGAAGTTCATCTAGCCGAGCGCATCACCTTGGGGAGCACCGGTACTCTTAGTAAAGAAAAAGGACGGTAGTTCGAGGTTATGTGTCGATTACTGCCAATTGAATAAGCTGACCATAAAGAATAAGTATCCACTGTCGAGGATAGATGATCTATTGGATCAGCTGAGGGGAGCCGCAGTGTTCTCTAAGATTGACTTGAGGTCTGGATATCATCAGATCATAGTCAAACCGGAGGATGTGCAAAAGACGGCGTTTAGGTCACGCTACGGGCATTACGAGTATGTAGTGATGTCGTTCGGGGTGACAAATGCTCATACTATTTTCATGGACTACATGAACAGAATATTTCGACCGTACCTGGATTAGTTTGTTGTCGTGTTTATTGATGACATACTGATATACTCTGAGAGTCGGGATGAACACGCAAAGCATTTGAGAGTAGTGCTGGGAATTCTCAGAGAGCATAAACTGTATGGGAAGCTGTCAAAGTGTGAGTTTTGGCTGGATGAGGTACAGTTCTTGGGCCATGTAATCTCAGCCCAAGGAATAGCGGTGGACCCAGCGAAGATTGAGACAGTGGTGAAGTGGGAGAGACCGCACACAGTAACCGAGGTGAGAAGTTTCTTGGGTCTGGAAGGTTATTACAGGCATTTCGTGGAAGGGTTCTCTAAGATGGTGAGTCCATTGACTCAACTCACTAGGAAGGACCAGCCTTTTTCTTGGACAGACAAGTGTGAAGTCTGGCTTGAGGACATGAAGAGGAGATTGACCACTGCACCTATACTAGCTATTCCTGACACAAACAAGACGTTTGAAGTGTACTGTGATGCTTCATACCAGTGTTTAGGTTATGTGTGGATGCAGGAGAAACGGCCTATTGCTTATGCATCTCGCCAGCTGAAGGTACACGAGAAGAACTATCCTACACATGACCTGGAATTGGCTGCGATAGTTTTTGCTCTCAAAACATGGAGGCACTATTTGTATGGGGCACAGTTTCAGGTATTTATTGATCACAAGAGTTTAAAATACTTGTTTGATCAGAAGGAGTTGAATATGAGGCAGAGGCGCTGGATGGAATACCTGAAGGATTACGACTTTGAGCTGTTATACCATCCTGGTAAGGCTAATGTCGTAGCAGACGCTCTAAGTAGGAAGAGAGCTCATGTGTCGGCCATGATGATTAAGGAGTTAGAGCTGATCAGAGATGGTATTATGCGTTTCAGAGAAAGGGTGTGTGTACCCCGCAGTAGGGTTTTGAGGAAAATACTCTTAGATGAAGGGCATAAGAGTCGTCTTAGCATACATCCAAGTATGACTAAGATGTACAAGGACTTGAAGGCGACTTTCTGGTGGACTGGCATGAAGACTGATGTGGCCGATTATGTAACATCTTGCTTAGTGTGCCAAAAAGCAAAGATCGAGCATTAGAGGCCAGGTGGTACGTTGGAGCCTCTTGAGATTCCTCAGTGGAAATGGGACAACATTTCCATGGGCTTTGTTACACACCTGTTGAGGTCGGTGAGGGGGTATGATTCTATTTGGGTAATAATGGATAGATTGACAAAGTGCACCCACTTTCTACCAATCAATCAGAAGATGTCTCTAGATAAACTGGCAGAGTTGTATGTACGAGAGATAGTCAGGTTACATGGTGTGCCTACTAGTATTATCTCAGATAGAGATCTGAGGGTCACATCGAGATTCTGGTAGTCGCTGCAGAACACCTTGGGCACTCAATTGAGAATGAGCTAGGCATATCATCCTCAAATTGATGGCCAGTCTAAGAGGACCATACAGTCTCTGGAGGACTTATTGAGAATGTGTGTCCTAGATCACCTCGGGACATGGAGTGATGTGCTACCGCTGGTGGAGTTCACTTATAATAACAGCTACCATTCCAGTATTGGAATGGCCCCTTACGAGGCCTTGTATGGCAGAAGGTGTAGGACACCTTTGTGTTGGCAGCAGGATGGAGAGTCTGTGGTACTTGGTCTAGAATTCTTACAACAGACTACTGAGAAAGTAAGAGTAATACATGGTGGTGACCATGTGTGCTTCAGGGTTACACCTACAGTAAGTATTGGGAGAGCATTGAAGTCAAGGAAGTTGACTCCTTGATTCATCGGGCCGTATCAGATTGAGGCGAATTGGACCGGTGGCGTACGACATTGCATTGTCACCTCACTTGACAAACCTACACAATGTCTTCCACGTATCACAGCTGAGGAAGTATGTAGCGGATCCTACTCATGTGCTGGAGCAGGATGATATTCAGGTGCGTGAGAATCTGACATTAGGAGTTGGACCGGTGAGAATTATAGATTCTCAAGTTAAACAACTCAGAGGGAAGGAGATTCGGACAGTGAAGGTTCTCTGGGATGAGGCAACCCAAGAGATGACTTGGGAGATGGAGGATCTCACGAGGAAGTCTTATCCTCACCTATTTGTTGGTAAGTCTTATTTTCGAGGACGAAAACTTTTAAAGGTGAGGGTAATGTAAGACCCGTGAAAATTAATTAATTAATTAATAAATGCGAGTAGAAAGAGCCTTTCTGACATTAATTATTGTTTGATGTGACGTGGAAAAGTACTAGCTCAAATGGTTGAGAGTACTTTGATTATGTGAGAGGACTTGGGTTCGAGTCCTATGTATGCCAATTATGTGTTGTTTGGTTTATTATTATTTTGTTTTGGTAATGTAATTGTGAATGGTGAGTGATAGTATAATCATAAGATTTTAATGGTTATCACAAAATGTGATTTGGCATAGTGGTTATGCTTTATTCTTTTGAGTGGAAGGTCACGGGTTCAAACTTTGATGGACATAAAGTAAGCCTTATTTTTGCAATTAAATATTAGTTGTGGTTTGAATGTGAAGACGCAAAGAAAACCTAGCAGAAGGGTAACCATTAGGTGTTGAAAAATCACCAACTAAGGGACTTGAATAGCAATTAAGCCACACTAAAGCCAATTTCGTTTTTTTTTTCATTAACCCACTTTAAGGCACTTATAAGGGGGAATAGGGTTTCTGCAGTTTGGTTAGTTCACCTATAGAGAGGAGCACGAAATTGAGGGTGAGAGTGAGGTTTTTGGGTGTGCAAGGGGTTGAATTGAGAGAGAGTCCGAGGCAAATCATTGGTGAACCAAGGAATCCCATTTTCTTCCCAATTTCAATCAAGCATTCAGGTTAGGGGAGTTGTCCTTGTATGTTTAAATTGACTGAGTTGTGTTATGGTTTTGGACCAATGCTATTTCAATTGGTTTCTGTTGGCATGTAATTCGTGTATTATGTGCAGTGATTAAGAATTAGAGTGGTTTGAGGTTGAGTGCACAATTATGTTATACATTATATGTTTTGGGATGAGGGTTTTGATATTGCTGATTAATTGATGATTGTATACTCGAATTTTGGTTGACCATATGTTTAGAAAGCATGATTCTAAGTTCTGCTTGCCATTACATTGCGTTGGTACCGATTGAATGTTATTGTGGTATATTTTTGGGTTTGGTTTGGCATTGTTTTGGGTAAATTGTGTGTGTGACAGAGAGGGACTCTGCAGGTCTCACCCAAGCGAGTTTATCTCGTCTAAGCGAGAGTTGTAGAACCTCGTTTCTGGTTTGGTTCGCGCTGCTCGCTAAGGCGACCTGGTTCAGGGTTGAGCGACACCTAGTCTCGCTTAGGCGAGAATGGCTCACCTAGGCGAGGTCGCGAGGAATCCTGGATTTTCTGAGCGCGATTTCTCGCCCAGGCAAGAGGTTTTGGGGTTCTGAGCGACAGGCATGCTCGCTTAGGCGAGAATGGCTCGCCTAAGTGAGGTTGCAATGAGAATTTGATGTTTGTTTGATTGAATCCTCGTTTAGGCGAGGCGTGTGTTATTTTGAGCGATGGTATGGCTCGCCCAGGCGAGAGGATCTCGCCTAAGCGAGATAACGTGATGATGCCACTGTTTTAAGCTTGCTCAGGTGAGGTGAACTAGCCTAAGCAAGGCTAAGAGCTTAGCTTGGGCGAGAGTCCCTGGCTTAAGCGAGTTTATGCGAATTGCCATGTTTGTGTGTGCTTGCGTGTGTTGGTTTGGCTACTTTTTCCTAAGTATAGGAAGTATATGCATGTGGTGTGGTGTTTGGGCTTGAACGACTAAGTCCAATAGGGGTCTGGGATGTGCTTGATGGTTGGACGCATGATGGGCATGGAACTGGTTGAGTTCCCGTCGGCTACTAATGGGCGAGGAGTCCTTAGTATGGTGATTACATGCGTTGGGCACACGATAGGCAAGAAACTATTATGTTCTCGTCGGCTACTATTGGGTGAGGAGTCCATAGTATGGTGATTGCGTGCGTGCCAGGGTCCAAGTTGAGAAGACTTGGATGTTTTACTACAAACGAGGAGTCTGTAGGGCAGGACTATGAGTAGGATGGGCTCATAGGGTTGGACCACGAATGGGTTAGTTTCGTGGGAGCACAGTGAAGTCCCAAGACCTAGTTCATGTATATGACTCATGAGGGACTATGAGATCATGGTTGGGTAATTTGAAAACAATAAAATATTTAGTTTTGTTATTTTTGGGATGGGTGGCATATTTATTTCATGTATCTTTTTATATATTGTGCATAACTCACCCTTTCTGTGTGTGTGTGGCGATGATCAGATAACTCGTTATCTGGGAGCAGATGATTTGACAGGTGGGCCAGGAGATGCTTAGACTCGTAGCGAGGGATAGCATGGGATTTTTGTATATCTTTTATTATTTAGGTTTTGAGATAATTATGTAACCCTTTTGGAGCCATTTGACTATTATTTTCGTTTATAAATTATGGACTCCTATTTTTATTATATGGGTATTAAAGTTTTAAATTTCTCGTGTTTTTTTGGGAAATGACATTATGTTAAGTGAGGTATTTATTTTTATTTCCTATTTTATTTAATTAAAAAATTAGTAATATTCCTTAGGGATGTTACATTCATAGAGGCGAGTGGGCAGGTTCGTGTGAGCATCATATTCCCGAGTCCAAGGCTAACTATTTGTGTGATTATTAAATGTTGAAAATCCTTGGGTTTTAAGCTCTTGGCCAAGAACTACTTAGATTGGATAAGATGGGTGTATTACTTATCTTGTGTTATTATATATGTTATTTTTTATTTTTATCAGCTCACCCTTTTCTGTTTGTGTATGGCGATGATCGTGTGATTCATTGCACAGGAGCAGATGTTGAAATAGGTGATGCTGAGGATGACCAGACGACGGAGTGAGGGCTAGCTGGGATTAAAGCTAGAGATTTTGTTATATTTTCATTTATGAATAAGAATTTTGGATGTCGTAATACTTTTGTTATTTATATTTTATAAATTTTGGCGCGTGTTTACACATTTTAAATTTTCCCACGTTTGGGAATAAAATTATTGCGACTTTTGAGATTCACTTTTCTATTCTTAATTATTTAATTAAGTAATATTCATTAGGGATGTTATAGGCCCTATTATAACCTGTGAAAAGCACTCATGATCTTTGAATGCATATTTTTTGAAAGTTTGTGAATACTAGAGTCTTGTTAAATATTATGGGTGCTTACTTGCATGAGTATTTTGAGTGAAAACACAAGCCAAAACACTTGAGCAATTTTTGGTGAGAAAATACACATTTAACTAGAGTGATTTCTTTCATAATTTATTGTCTTGTGAATTCAAAAGATTACCTCATGTGTAAAAAATAGAATCTTTCCATTTGTTTATACATGGTAACTAATTTCTAGAATATTGATTTGTCTCAAGTAAGGTTCATTCCTTTGAACCAGTGTTGATGTGAAATAAAATACCCAAGAACAAGCTTTGAAATTGCTCAATTTTGCCCAAGAGTGCAAAAGGATAAGTGTGTGGTTATGATTAGTGTGTATTTTTGCCCTCATTTAATGTTTAATTCTGGATATTTAATTAAATTTGTGTGCTTAAAGAGTGATTTAAATGATAATTCTGATAATTAGGCTATTTGAACTTGTGTGATAAAAATGTCTTAAAAAGTGATTTTTAGCTGCATAAATTATTTTTGGATATTTTAACGTTTGTTGATGCAGCTGAAAATCATCAAGTTCTGGAAAAATCACTTTTGCACCTCATACATTATACACTTCCCTTTTTCAAGTGGACCACCTAAAAACATGTTCTGCACCCCCTACCACTTAAACTCCACTCAACCAGATCATGCCATGTCGCAATCCTCACCTTCCAAATCTATCCAACCACATGTTGACACGTGTCATGATCCAGCAACTCAAAATTCAGCCAACCAAATGGTGCCACGTCATGATCTTCATCTTTCCTATGAGAAACCCTAATTTCTCCTTTTGCACCATGGAGCCACCTTCAACCATACTGACATCCACCACCGTGACCAACAATGCCTCTACGCATATGCATTTTGAACTTCCCTTCGCGTTCACGACACACCACGTTGCCAGAGCAGCCATTGCAGCAGCGGATGCATTATCTTTTCCATCGCAACAACCATGGATGCAGTTTCATGAAACACCAGTGCAACACTTAAAAACGCAGATCCAGTTTCGGGAACAACCACCATGATAATTGTCGTCGACCTCCATTGATGAACCTTCAACAGCAACCACAACTCACGAAATTGCATCTGAAAAAAACGCAGTAGTTCGTGAGCCGGCCACCATCGGATTTGCAACAGCCAGCAACACTGCTCTCTACTCCACCATCGCGACACGCACACCTTCGTCGGAGTAGAAAACGCAAAACCTGCAGGAGCACCTAGACCAGCACGCGAAAACGAGATTGACATAGGGAAATCGTGATGCAACAATCTATGTAGTCCAAATCAGATATGGAAAACGTGAACCAAGCTTCACGCATCTACACTGTAACGTCCCTATTGGAAATTACTTAATTAAAATAAATACATAAGAAATGAAGATCAAACGACAAAATTTATTATTTTCAAACGTGGGAAAATTTAATTCATTATTCAATGCACCAAAATTCGATTAAAGCTAAAGTAATAATCTTATTACAATTTCCAAAATCCGACAAAATAGAAGAAAACATAATTTATTTCCTAGCTCAAGTCCCCAAGCTAGCCCTCTCTCTGTCTCTATGCATCGCCAACATCACTTGTAATATCATCTGCTCCTGTGTAACGAATCACACGATCATCGCCAAACACAAACAGAAAGGGTGAACTCATAATTAAATAACACATACCTTAAAAATATCAATTACCCAACTAATTTAGTCTAGTTAGTTCTTTGCCAAGACCTTAATGCCTCAAGGCTTTTCAACCTTCAAATAACACAAATAGTTAGCCTTGGATTCAAAATTTATGATGCTCACATGAACCTGCCCGCTCGTGGTCTTGCCTCTATGAACATCCCCGCTCGTAGTCCTGCTCTACGAACCTCCCCGCTCGTAGTCCTGCTCTACGGACCTGCCCGCCCGTAGTCCAACATCCGTGATCCACCCGCTACGTACCTCCCTGTACGCAACATCTCTCAAGTCTGAGCACAGAACATACGAACCTACCCGCTCGTATCCCTACACAAGAGTAACTGGATATGAACTTCCCCGCTCATATCATCACGTGTTCACCACCATCCATGAACCTACCCGCTCATGGTACAACATCTCCTAATCCAAATCCGCATCAATGCGTACGAACAACACACGCGAGCCAACACTGAAACACTATCGCTTGGCGCAACATAAGCACCACCAAGCAAAATGAACGTGCATACAACCTGACGGGACACCCTCACCGCCAAGTTCTAGGCCTCTCACAAACCCACTATTACAGGGTCTATTGCCTGGCGGAGCACACCTTGCCGCCAGGCGCAGCCTGTTGCAGAAAGCACCTCTGACATCCTACCGCCTAGCGGCCACTCCAGTGTCGCCAGGCGCTATACCAGTAGCGAAACTCCACTAGTGTTAGAACCCAAAGAAGACAATCTTGCACTCTCCAAAATACCTCCCAAGGTATTATCACACTCTCGTTCCCTAGTGTCGAACCCTTGGCAAGCTCTCACCCTCTTATAATTCAAGTACTTAAAATTCCAATTGCAAATTCCTCGATTTAATGACTTTAACTCACCAAGTGTTCCTTCATTGTATAATGCTCAATCAATTATATGTAAATCACCATCAAATCCAATGCCTCATATGAACATTCTTCATACACTATCAATTTCTACACAAAACTCTCATCCCTCCAACTTTCACTTCAAGACCAGACCCCAAAACCACGATATCTACTGCTGCCCACTGCCAAGTTGGAAATTCTAGGTATATCATGGTGGCAGATCATGCACCGCCAGACGACGTATCAAATTTTGGGAGAATTCCCCTTTTCTTCCTTGCGTGAGTCCCCTTCGCTCCTCCGTCATCTCGTCTCTTCATACACTAATCAGAATTCATACGCATTCCTAGAAATACACATGCATGAATAATGCCAAACTTAAATAACTCTTTCTAATATTCCTCATTCAACCTTTCTCATAATCCCATGATCACCCATGCACCCTTGGTCCAAAGTTTCATTATACACTCAATCCCATTCAGATTAAAGCATAAATCATCACACACAACGTACATAAACAAGTTTCCAGAAATCACGATGACTCATGCGCCAAACTACAAAAAAAAAAAAAATAGAACAGCTTTGCGTTGCCTGGCGGAAATTCATTGTCTGCCAGGCAGTTCGTGACGCTTGTAACATCCCGTCAGGATATTACGGATTTTAAATAAAAAGTAAAGAAATATTACGTTAACTTCATTTATTAAAGCATTGTTTCCCAAAAACGCGAGAAATTTAAAACTTTATTAAATCTATGAATAGTCTAAAATTCTATAATTTATAAAACTCAAAATAATATAAAACATCCATAGTGTTTACAATTTATTTCAAAGCCATAATTCATAATAACTCCCAAGCTATCCCCGCTCCGTCGCCAAGCCTCACCGAATCCATCTACAACATCATATGCTCCCGTGTACCGCGTACACGATCATCGCCAAACACAAGCAGATAGGGTGAGCTAACAGAATAAACCACATATTTATGTATTCACATATATATAAGACACTCATATACATATATAACACATCATTCACACCAAGGAAAGTTCCTTTCATTAATGCCATACCACATGGCCACAACCATGTGAATCGGGTTCTATATCTTCTAGTGATTACTTCAAGTTGAATTGTTGTCATACCTATCGGCCACAACCGATAGAGCACGTGCGGGAAACCATGTTACGGATCATACACCGTAACGCCAGGTGGAGTTCCCAAATACGAACATAGTTCGCAACGTCCCAAGACTACCAAACTCGTCAGTCAACTACTAAGGAGGGCAATCTATCTAGACTCATCCGTACTGGCCACAACCAACACACTCACACCGACAACACTCGTCAACCCGAGCTCAACTCAAGGGTTCCTCGTGTTCATCCGCCATCCCGAGCTCAACTCGAGGGATGCCATTCCGAGCTCAACTCGAGGAATGCCACGTGCTTAACCCCTATCCCGAGCTCAACTTAAGGGATACGTTCCAAGCTCAACTCAAGGAACACCAACAAACCCACCTTTGAAGCATCACTAAAAGCCTTGTAGATCACGCCTGCAGAACCAGCAACCCAAAGTTGCAACAGCAAAATCACCTGGCGGGGGACACGTACCGCCAAGCGCTGCCCACTTCCAGACTGCTTGGCGGGGGGACACGTACCGCCAGACGCAAGCGCGCCTCTAAGGCCCATTCCTGTAGTTATCGCCTGGTAGGACACTCCTCACCGCCATGCGCCACGTGCTTTCCAAAGCCTCTACCAGATCTTTTTCGATTGGCGAGATCACATTTTCTGCCAGGCGCCATGCGTTTCAAGCTTCTCTGGTTTTCCTTTATCACCTGGCAGCGCACCCCAAGCCGCCATGCAGCACACCCCAAGCCAGGCGCCACACCAATAGCGTCACTACTACTGGTTTTTGGCACTTTGAAGCAAGTTCCAAAGAACCTCAAACACTATACATACAATCCATAACATGAAATATGTTTATCCAGTCATAATCACATGACTAGATCATAGTCCAACATAATGTTGAACAACCAAAGAATATACAAAAGCAGGAAGAATATATAACTATTGCCCCAAAATATCACATGGGCAACAAAAAAATAAATGATAATAATAAAACTAATAATAACAACAACAATAATAAAAATAAAAATAACAATAAAACAAAACAACATTAATAATAATAATAATGAAAACAATAATAAAATAAAATAAAATGAAACAATAATAATAAAACAATAATACTAATAAGTTAAAACAATAGTAGCAAAGTAATAATAATAATAATAATAAAATAAAACAATAATAATAAAACAGTAATAATGATAATAAAATCATAAATAAAATAAAAAATATAATAATAACAATAATAGTAAAATAATAGTAAAATAAAATAATAATAATAATAGGAATAATAATAATAATAATGAAATAAAATATTAATAATAGTAATAATTGTAAAATAAAATAAAATAATAATAAAAATAATAATAGTAATAACTAATAATAATATATAAATAATAATAATATAAATAATAATAATAATATAAATAATCATTATATTAATGATAGTAAAAATAATAATATAAATAATAATAGTAATAAAATAAAATAATAACAAAATGTTAATAATAACAGTAAATAAAATAATAATAATAATAGTAGTAAAAATAATAAAAATAAAAAAGAATAATAACTAATAATAATATATAAATAATAATAAAAATAAAAATAAAAATAAAAATAATTATTATTATTATCATAATAATAATAATAGTAAAAATAATAATAATAATAGTAAATGAAATAATAGTAATAATAGTAATAAAAATAAAAATAATAATAATAATAATAATAACTAGTAATAATAATATATAAATAATAATAATAATAAAAATAATAATAATAATAAAAATAATAATAACTAGTAATAACAATATATAAATAATAATAATAGTAAAAATAATTATAATAATAATAATAGTAATAATTATAATTATAATAATAAATAATAATTATAATAATAATAATAATAATAATAGTAAAAGTAATAATAATAATATGATAACAATAATAATCTGTCGAATGCAAATCTCCACCGTTCAAAGTGAATAACAACATGTTGTGAATCATCTGTCCAAATTTCACCTAAATCGTCGGTTAACGAATCGGGAAACGCAGTTTTACGAAAACTGCACAAACCAAAACAGTTTGTGGCGCCTAGTGCCCAAAAATGAAGAGCTTGGCGCCTAGTGGTATAAAACCTACACCTGGCGGTTCTTGCTGCGCGAAAAGTACGAAAAATATCGTTTTTGCGCAGTGTTCGCGTCGCCTGGCGGAGTCACCCTTGCCGCCAGGCGGTTCATCATAAAAGCCCAGAATTGGGTTAACTCTCATGCGTCGCCTGGTGGTATATTCAAAGCTGTCAGGCAGTTTGTGGAGATTTTCCAGAATTGTGATTAAGTAGGGGCATCATATTTACACATTTCAATACGAAAAAAATCACAATACAAGCATACACGAAAAGGAATTCCCCTAACCTGGAAATCCTCGCTCAGTTTGAATAATTGGAACCCTTCTTGCACCACCACCAATCCAATTCGTGCCTCCTCTCAAATGCACTTGGTGTCCTGAACTTTCACTCAAAAACCTACTTCAGAACTCTCTTTCTCAATGCCAATTTCGTTTGCCCTTTGCTCCTTCACGTTTTCTCTCTTTCCTCTCCAAAAACTCACACCATTAACTAAGCCTTAATGTTTGTTAATAATAGGAAAAGGAAAATGGCTTTGAATTAGGTGTTAATGGCTATTCAAGGACCATTATTTGCTGCCTTCCCAGCCCCCTAAGCTGCGCTTCTTGCTGCTAGGGTTTCTTTGACCTTTCATATTCATGCCAAAAGAAAAATTGGCAAAAAGAAAGTTTAATTAATACAAATATTATTTGGTGATAATTTATTACATATCTTTAAATAATTAACTTATTTAATTATATCATAAATTATTAACCAACTATATTTGTCAAATATTTTTAAAACTAACTATCTCTCCAAATATTTTTAAAATTACTATAAAGATAATAAATATTTATCTTTTTTAAAAAGATATTTGAGAGGTTTTAGAAACGAAAATCGTAGTCCAAGTCCTATATAAAGAGACCAAAAAGGAGTAGAAAAAAGACAAGCTCGACACTTCGAAATTTAGGAACCCTTAAAGGGGCCAAATTTATTTCTCTCTCCTTTCTTCTTCAATTTTTATTTTATTTTGTATTTCATGGAGTGCTAAACTTCTTGGGTTGATTTCATTGTAATTTCTTAATTGGATTCAGAGGTTAGAATGAAATAATTTCTTTGTTCTTTTTATTATTGTTGAGGTTTTCATTCATCTATGTCTTTTATCTTTGAATCACGTGAAAAGTAATGGTTTTCACATCATAGCTAATTAGTGAGATGTTTTAATCTATATACATATCAATCATATGAGTTCAAAGGTTTTTAATTTTAATTGAGAATTTATTTTGATTAAATTTAGAAACTTTTCATATGATTGAATGGGTTTTTGCCAATGATTGAGAATGTACTTTGATTAGAGGTGGAAACTTAACTAGAGTTAATCAAGAATGTACTTTGGTTAATTAGCTTTTTGGTTGATTTTAGAGGTAAAAGAATGGATATGATTAAGGATAGTAATATTTAATTGACAATGTACTTTGGTTAAATTTACTATGATTAATCTACAAAGTTCTTGCTTTTGATTGAGAATTTACTTTGGTTAATAGTGAGAACGCCAACAAATTAATTGAGAATTTACATTGATTAATTTGCAAATCTACAACAATAATTAATTGAGAAATAATCTTTAGATAACCGGTGATGAATCTATTTTGAAAATGCAGTGGAATCAATCTATTTTTCTTTATCATTGTTTTTCTTTATCTTTTTAAAATTTTATTTCTTTATCCCTTATTTTATTTGATTAACCATTTTGTATAGTTTTTATAAGAATTAATTTGTTAGAAATCAATTTCATGTTTGTTGGGAGACGACTTAGGGTTACTTTACCCTTTCTATTTTCTTGACTACTACCTTAGCAATACTGAAGTTGTTATAGTTTAGTAGTATTAATTTGATCATGTCAACGACAACGTTATAACTACTCCTTTCGAATGTGGTAGACTCTTCACACCTAATATGTCTCCCACGCAAAAGTTCAAGTGAAAAAGCTAAAGCTTCAACTCGAGTAGTCCAAGAAAGATCGATCAGTAATAGTTTATTTTCTTGAAATCAAGAAGATTGTAGATTCTTTAACAACAGTTGGTGCTCTGCTCCCGACTGAAGAACACTTATATCCTATTATGGATGGTCATTCATAGGATTATGACCCCTTCATCACTTTTATTACCTTACGCTTGGACCCATATACCCTTGATGTTGTTCCATGTGATTTCACCGATTCAATTTTCAACTTTCATTGTATTAGACTAAGTTAAGCTCATTATATTGAGATTTAAGTAATTGAGTTTTGTTCTTGCAATTAGCATTGCTTTTAAGTATTGAAACATGCTTAAATCAGAGAGTGCACAGTAACCATATCATTCCAAGTGTCTACACAATGAGCCTTGGACCAAGATAAGATTCAAAGGTTTTAAACTTGTTTTTTTAGTTTGACTTGGCTAGATAATTTAATTTCTCATGCATGTAAATTATTTTAGTTTTTGTATTTTGGTGTTTCTTATTTTTAATCCATGTACATATTTAATTTTAGTGTTTCACGAGTTCTACTAGGATTGTCATAGGGTATAAATAGTAAGTTTCATAAAAATGGTTCACATCATTACATATATGTTGTTAGAGTTAATTTTTTGCATTTACTTTGATTTTCACTTGTGATTTTGAGTTGCTCTTGTTATAATTCGGTTCCTATTGCATTTTTAGATTAGACCATCACCTTTGCAATGCATATTCATCATGTGTAGTTCATTAGAGCATTTGTCATACACCTTGTGTGCATTTTATGTTTCATATTTTTGCACTATATTGTTGCATTCCAAAGCTTATAATAGGTTTCCTACCATATATTATCATGTTTCATGCATTCATATTCCATTTCCATGCATTGTAAATCATTTTAGGATGTTAAATCATGTACTTTACATTGTTCTAGACTAGGTTTGCATACAAGTTTTACAATAGATTCATTGATCATCTCCACTACATTTTGTAAGACCTGGGAAAAAATTAGACTAAAGGGAAACACATGGAAAAAATTATTGGCTTGATTAATATTGTTGATTTATTTAATTTAATTAGGTTATTAAATTATGACATATGAAATAGATAATTGATTAATTAGAATTGTGTTTTGTTTATTTTAATTATTATTCAATTATGGTGGATGCACAATATGTGTTTATATTTTGTTCGTGCACAATATGTTATGAGAAAGCAATTGGCTTGTTGGGAACATGTACAAGGGTTCAATTCTAGGTAGCATTAAAATGGTTAAATTGTGTTTCTTTTTCTTTCTCATTTAAGTTGTGGGGCCCGTTAAATTTCAAATAGTTCTCTCTCCTCATTCACGATGGTTGCTTGCTAAAGTCACGTAGCTCTTTCTTTTTTTTATCTATTAAAACGTTGCTGCCATATAGTTTTCAAAAGATAAATATGATTTTATTTTGTGAAGAGAATCTCAACTGATTTAGGGAGTAAATAATAGTTGAGACTAGGGTTATATAATTAAAGGAAGACAGCAGTTAAGTATCCTATATAGGCTAATAGGGTTTGTTTAAAGGTGAGTAAGGAACCATGAAGGTGAGGCTGCGGGAGAGACGTAAATTTTGAAGGAACTTTTACACGAGATAGGGGAAGCCAACCTTTTTGTCTTTATTTAGACCTTGATCTCCTTTTCATTATTGTTTGGTTGATTGATGAATGAAGTTTGATGCTTGCATGTGATGAGTGTGGTTGTGTCGTTTGTTGTTGATTCATGTTCTTACTAATGATGCTTGATTGCTATGAGTGTGGGTGCTGTAAGAGTCCATGGTTTCCATAGTTTTTGTGTTTCGAATGTGATGCAATGATGATGGTTTCTAATGGGTTGTATATCACTTGTATGTGGATTATTTGGTAGAATCCCAGAATCTACATAGAAAGTTCCTATGGTGTCGTTACTTCACTACTTCATGCATGTTATTCAAGAAGATTCTTTTGTGTTGCTGTTGTAAAAGTTGCAAAGGTTTCGCTTCAATATTTTTAATATGCGGGTGCTGCAGCATTTGTTTTAATTCTTTTTGTATACCCTCAAAGTGACGAAGGTTTAGTCATGATTCATGTGTTGTTTTTGTTACCACCATGTATACTGCTTGATGAGTGCATGTTTCCAAATAGATATTCCTTCAGTGCAGCGTTATGTTTGGGTAATTTCATGAGTGTGGGGTTTGGGTTGTTGTGTGAGATGCGTGAGTTTTGTGAGTTCCTTTTGGCTGCATGGGTTCGCATACATGCGGGTCTGCAACTTCATAGGTGTGACTCTGTTTCTATTGGTGCACGGTATTTGTTCTCCTTTCAAAACTCTTGTAAAGTTGTGTAGAGGGGTGTGTTCGGTGCATGCATGAATAATGGAAAGAACTAAGGGTCATTGATAGTGAGCATAGGTGCTGCCAAAGTTTCATGATGGTAGTGTAGGTGAGAAATCTTCCCAGAATTTACGTTGTTGTAGCCTTGGCTGGTGTAGGGTTAGTATTTGCTTTTTTATTGTTTTACTTCACATGTTAGTGGAGCCCACATGTATAATTATTTTCTTTCTCTCAGTCCTTGCATTAAATGTTTCATTTTTTTCCTTCTTTTCACAAAAACATATTAGCATACAGTTGTGGGGCAACTACATTTTATATGAAATCTCTCTTGTTTTCCTTGAAGTTTGCATTTATTATTCCATTCTTTAGCTTTGTTTCATTGACCACGTTTTGGGTGCAGGTTTGTTGTTTATTTCTTTTTCTCTAAAAGCCAATATCTTTTAGTGCAACACATTGACGGGACCCATGGGTTACTTAAGGCTTGCTTTTTTAATTAACCACATTACTTTTCTTTTTCTTCCTTTTCTATAATCTTTCACATAAAGGCATGGGCTTCTTTTTCTTCTCATTCACGTTGCTACAACAGTTTTCTTTCATGGATTAGCTTTTCTCTTTCATCCTTTTTCTTAGGTCTTTCATGTCAAGATGGATGCAGTGCAAGTTTAACCATTGTTTTGTTTACCAAGTGTAGCATGTGGGATGATGCATGGGTGGGGTCCATATGTAAATACACTTCCTTTTTCCTAGTTTCTCTTTCCTTCAAGCATATAACTATTGTAAGTTTATTTTGGCATTATTCGTGGATCACGGTGCAGTGCATAGGTGATGTTGTTGGAATATTTGGTTGGTGCATGTGTGCGTGAGTGCAGCGTTTTGTTCCTTACGTTTAAATGCAATAACAAGTGATAGCTTTTCTCTTTCTTCATCTTTTATATTCTCGTCCTTCCTTTTCTATTTTTCTTTCACGTGAATGCATGGGTTATGTGAATTCAGGGTGTGCATGGTTTCTTGGCTATATTTCATGCATTGATGTGGTGGTGTGTATGTGTTATGGAACTATTGTTATGCATAGTGTGGTGGTGTGTTTTTGGCAATATGTAATTCTCATGTATTGCATGTTGGGAGTATTTGGCTTTGCTTAAAGACTCTTGGTGGAATTAAATGTTGTGTGAGGTTTTGTGTACCTAAAGATCAGTTATGAATCTTTCGCCTGTGTGAAGCAGTGGAAAGGGATCTTCTTCGCCTGTGTGAAGTTGTGGTAGAGGATTGGTTTGAGTGTTGTACCCTCTCGCCTGTGTGAAGCAGTGGGAAGGGGAAAGATATTTCACCTTATTTCGACTTGTTGCGAGTATAATGCCCGATGTGCGGTGCATCGACGTTTTTACTCATAATTCCTTGAGGAATAAGGGAGATAGTCTGACTGCGATAGTGGGACACGTCGAACCATCTATTTCTAGGAAACTAGATGTTGTTGTGGGGTAAAAGGTCGCGGAAAACCAAAGCTTGATTATGATCACTATGTTTGAAGATTTTAGATGAATGTGATGCTATGTTTGGTTTGGTATGATTGTTTGAATTTCGGGGGTGGTGTGTTCAAACCAAAGATATATTGTAATCATAATGCTTCAGTGTTACTTGAATGAGATGTTGAGTATTATTTGTCATGTTTTATTTACGAAATCATTTTATATATCATTGTTTATGGTTAGCTTACCCCTATTTGTTTGTTTGTGTGTTTTTTGTATGTGCGATGATTGTATAACGTGCGTGTTATACGGGAGCAGATGATATTGCAGATAATTTTGGCATGGAGTAAATTGACGAGAGGCTGGGATGAATTCGGGAGTTCTTATAATTTATTAGTTGTTTTAAATCAGATACTGAAGACTATGTAATTTCCTTTTGTTCGAAGTTGCTATTTATATTTTTCTAGACAAATTGACATTTTGAATTATGTAATTTAAATCAAATTAAAAGTTTTTTTATTAGTACATTTTCAATGATAATCCTTTTCCGCTAAACACAATAATTTTCTAACTTTCTGTGACATCCCAAAATTGGGTGTTACACATTCTTAGTATATTTTTAGTTAGTTTAGATTCACTATATTAGATTTCCTGTATTTAGATCAAATTAGCACATTTACATTTAATCAAATTTCTCGTCTCTCCTGGGATTGATACTTTGGTTTTGCACTATACTATATTAATGAGAAAATCAATTTTCCATAAATCTTAGGCAAAAATAAGGTTTATTAAACAACAATCAAAATTATTTGAATACAACCTACCCTAAGTGTCAAATATGCAACAAAATTGGTCACACAACATTTGAATGTTGGCATAAGTGTTAAAGTAGATGAACCCCACTAATCAATAAGGTTTCTATGATAACAAAACACTCTACCTGATGAGTAGATCTTTGGTTATAAGTAAAGTTGTGATTAAACGACTAAGAGAGAGCCTCTAATGGAAATAGGGAGAATGAGAAATTTATCAATGTTGTTCTAAGGTCAAAATATATGATGTATATTCTTACCTGCATGTGCTAAATGATTAATATTTGTACATTGTATGTGTCAATGAAAGTAATAAGTCTAGTTAAAGCAAAGGCCAAATTTTAGCATTAGACGAGTCTAAGGTTAGACAAGTCAAGGTGTTAGACAAATCTAACAATAAAAATCATTAGGTGAATGCATTAGACGACTCAAGTCTCTGGACAATCAAAGTTACTATTTTAGACGACTAAGGTATTAGATGACTGAAGCATTAGAAAACCAAAGGTAGGCAATTCAAGTCATTAGAAGACCAAGGTATTAGATGACCCAAAGGGCTAGACGACCTAAGACAACTGGTCATTAGATGACCTAAGTGTTAGGCGACCTTTAATGGTCTGAAATACATTTTGATATCTGATTAATCATGTGAATTAACACATTCATACAAGGCATTGAAACAAAGATTCAATCATATGAATTATAACGAATATTATCATTATGAAAAAAATAAAGTTTTTGAATCAAACGTTCAATTAAATTAATATTAAGAAATATCTAATGAAGGATCTATTTGATTTAATGAAAGATATTATTGTTCAAATGATTCAAATACAAAATTAAGTTGCTTAAATTCTCCTTAACAAGACAGTATAAAGAATTACGTTGAAGATTCAAACTAAAGAATGAAATGATAAAAAATTCCATATTAAGAAGATTAAAATGAAGAATTACAATTCAAAATCTCAACGACTAGCTAAAGCAACATCTATATAATGAAGCTTAAGCCATACGAGAAAGATATGAAAAAATAAAAATAGAAAGAACAAAGTGTTGTAAATTTGTCATATCAATAGTGTCTTAGAGAACTTGGGTTGAGAGCTGAAATATTGTAATATCCTTCACTAAGTAAAGTTGTAATGTGTGAGTTGTGTTTTAAACTCCAACTGAGAGAGTGTCATTTGCTTATTATTGTAATTGAGAGTTCTTGATCGTAGGAGAAGATTCAGAAGGATACTTGAGAGGTTGATACATGATGTAGTGTGAAGAAGTTTATACTCATGTACTTGGAGTGGTTGAAACCCTTGTAATCCAGAAAAAGTGATACTCATTACTTATCAATGTTTGTTAATTAGTGAAATTTCTTAAACAAATTACTTAAGACATTAGAGATAGCCTCAAGTTGCTTTATAATTCATAAGTCCCTTTAATAAAATGGTCATTTTTCGAAATTGATGGAATGCAGGAAGCAATTGCCTAAGTGGGATACATGAAGATAAAGCAAAGGCATGTTTGCCCACTTCTCTTTTAGACCCAGGTGTAGGCCAACAAGAAATGTAGAGGGAGATAAAATGTTTAAGACATTACTTTTAATGCTTAGAAGAACTATGAAAAAAACAATAGAGAAACAATCTCATTGCATTTCAACTAAAATGATTATCTTTTCTCTCGATACGATCAATCTGACACTCAATACTAAATGAAAAAATAGAGTTTTCTGTCAATACTTACGTTCACAAAACACGATCGGGATCTAATTTTACCATTATGAACAAAAATACATACTTTTTTTCCAATCGTTTAGTATAGCCATGCTGAGAAATGCAGCTTAAGGGCGCAGGTTCGTGAAATCTATTTCTACGTGCAACGCATTCGAGGAAAGCCTTACTTTTAAAATAACACAATCGACAACTGCTAAAAGAATAAATCAAATAAAATCATCAAAATTTGAAAAATCACTGCATCTCCTTTTCTTATCCGAAGAGAGAATTTCATCGTACCTGTTTCATGTTTTTTTAAAAAAAAGGATTAAAAGAATCGAAAAATGCATGCAATTCTCCACTAGTTCTTATACAATATATCTCTGCAGGAATGTATGTGGCATTTATAATATGCTAAATACCAATAATTTTTTGGCAGTACTGTATACTCTTTTAAAGAATACCAAATCCATTATCGAAAGTTCGGCTCCATCATTTTGATAACAACGCTTACATTGGAAGGTGCGCCAAAAAAATTGCACCCTGGCAAGGATTAAAAAAAATCGATTTACAAGGAAATTACAGTAGAGACAAAACTACTATATCAAGTTGTCTATAAAAGCTGAAGCCTGGATAATCCTATAGAGCTCCCTTAAATTAGCAAGTACATGGCGCGGTCCCAAACTCTTTGCACCAATGAAATTCAAAAGCTGTTCTAAATCCTGCAATCAAAAAAGCTCGAGGAAAGGGAGCTGTAAGTCAAGGTTAATTTTGAAGTATATGTCTGTACTACATTGAGTCTCGGTCAGACAACCACACTTCAAGAGAAATTTAACAAGAGAAAAAAAGGCAGTAACTAAGTAAGCGAGACTATATATATTCAACATATTTAAGATATAATACAGATGCAAACCTACCTGCCAACACGCAGGGTCCTGCAGTTAAAAACTAAATGTAGAATGTCCTAAGGTACATTTTATGCTATTTTTCAGGGCATGTAAAGCATCTGTTTGGTTTTGGTTCGGGGAAGTTAGAGGAAAAACTTGTTACTTCAGAAATAAATGTTAGAACTAAAGTGTCTTGAGTAAAAGAATAACTCAAAAACAAAACTCTTAATCTTTCATGCCGTGAAATGAGCATAGCATTTTGATGACTCTTCTAAAGTGAATATGAATAAAGTAATTTCAGTCACTGAAAAAAACAATGGGCTAATGTTCCAACACATTCATGATTGGTAATGAAAGTGTACGTAACATTGATAGTAGATATTCTTATCTATTACTGAGATTGCAATATTTCTCTATAAAATAAGAAGCTCACTTTGGAAGAACAAAACATGTGTTTAGCATACAGTAGGCTTAACTCTCATAGTCCAAATAATTTCTTAATCAACCAGCATGTACAAGTTGAAGAAAAGTCCCAAAAAAGCAACGCAATCCTGGCTAGAAAGCTATTGCAGTGAAACAGATGGAACTCCATTGCTAACCATGCAAAACACGGATGCTACAGACTAGAAATAAAGTCATCAACGAATAAGAAAAGTCAAAGACCAAAACAAATAAATCAGATTAAGAGTTACTACAAGCAAATAGAAATAGAAATAGAAATATATACCTTATTTAGTAAGAATACAGCATAAGCTGCTCTTGTTGTGTCTTGACCTTCTAAAAAGAGGGGGAATTCCACATGCTTGGCATTTGTGTTTGCATTTGGTGAAGATTCAGATGTTAGCTCTGTTGAAGGTGCATTATCAATGATATATGAATGAGAAGCACACAACCGTAAAGGATATCGCAAAGGAACTTGCAAGTAAGAGGCTATAAGTGAAACAGCCTGCGAGAAAATCAGTCTAGTAAAGTACATTTCAATAACAGAAATTATTCAAAGAGAGGAGACATTTCAATAACTATTAGGTCAACAATCATTATTGACTTGAGCTAGCATATGAAATGCTATAACAGGAAACACTTTATGCAATGAAAAAACAGAATATGTAAGAGAATTTAGAAACTGTACATGACAAATTTTGTAAATGTAGACCATGTCATGACAAAAAGCATACGATAGAATAGCACATTAAGTTGAGACAAAAAAAGGCCCAGTAGGTTCTAATACTTACATGTGCAACATATCCTAGGGCAGTAGCAGACACCTGAATTTCCTTTTTATCAGCGAAAAAGCTCACTTTCCTAAATGATGGCACATTCAAATGCAGGCCACGAATCGTTAAGGATGCTTCATTAACTGGTTTAAGTCCAGCAGAAGTCCCTGAATAATGAAATATATGAAAATATTAACAATAAAATAAGAAAAGGTATCACTTACAATTGCAGTTAATATTAGCAAAACAATTGTGATAATTTACTTAAGATAATCTAGAGTAAATATCCAATGAATAGCTAGGGTATTCTAGTGCATCCATGTCACATTATAAAATAAAGCATGAAAGTACCTAACAGTATGAAGAAAAGTAATATGAAAACAAAAAATAATTAACTTGACGGATGCTCAAAAGGTTTGTATTTCCGCCAGTGATCTGTCAATTTAATGGTTACAAACTGAATGTGAAACTTCAAAGAAAAATAAAAACACATGACAGCTAAACAGACCTAAAACCTTGCACATTAGACCACCATATAGAACAACAATGAAGTGGTTCACAAGTTATATCACATATATCATGATAAAAGAATACTAACTGGTTCAACCAAAACAGGATGAAACTTTGTTTGTAAGGGAAGAAAAAAATCAGAAGATAGAAAATGAAGAGAAAAATGTTTTCTTTCTTATTGTTTGGTTCAAGAGAAAAGGGGAAAAATAGCATATTTTCCTTCCTCTTGTTCCATTGTTTGTTAGGAGAGAAAAGTAGAAAGAAAGAAAATGTATTGGTCAAAGATGTAAATATCCTTCCAACAGAAATTTATTTCTCCAAAAAACAATATTTATCCAGTATAATTCTTTTTTCAGTCTCTTTTCCTTTTGGAGTCAGGATTTTCCTCCTATGCTCCTTAGCATCCTATCTTCCCCTTCCATAGCCTTATATTGTTGTACCTGGCCACTTCATCTTCCTTTCCCAAATTTTCCCTTAACAATTCCTTCATTTGTGGTGTTTCTAGTGAGATTTTGAAGTGAAGTCCTCCTTACTTTCATTAATTTCTGATGTATGCATCCTTTTCAATGCTTTTCACCATAATAAATTCACAAATGTTTAATACCAACAAATTATCTAAGGAAATCATCCATATTGAAAGCATAATAGTCATCCTCTTCCACATGATCTTCATTTTCATTAATGTCATCTCCTCCATTACCTTCATCATTATCAACAATAAAAGGAACATCCAAATCATCCATATGTGCAACAACACCACCACTAGCAACTTCATCTTCTTCAACTTCTACTAAGACATCTTCATCAAAAGCATCCAAAAGTTGGATTTGCTTCATTTTCCTCCACAGTCCATTCATCATCAAAAAGAAGATCACCAATATTATATAGTCATTTGTTTTCCTAAAATCCTTCTTGCTCTTTTGTTGTCACTGGAAATGATTGAATAGATGATCCTTTATCCGAGAGATTTTGACATCATTTCCTATGATAACTATATCATCAACCTATACTATTAAGTACACACATTATCCAAGAGTGGTATGGTAGTAGAAAACAGAGTGGTCTGCTTCATTGCGTCTTAGCCCAAAGGATTAAAATGTCGTTGAACTTTCCCAATACAACTACTTCCTAACTATATTTAATGCTTATCCTAACAATAGACTTATTGGTTGGCATTTGCTACATATTTCCTTGTCAATTGCTTCATTTTGATTCGAAACAAACTAATGTTAGACATTCCATATCGACTAGAGATATAACCAAATTATACCACTGTTGGGAAACCCCCCGAGAATCACTTTATTAATAGAGAAATAAAATAAACACAAGGAAACACATAAGCAACACACAAATGCCCTTTGGCCCCGAGTACACCCACACTCTCCAAAGTAATAATTTAACCCAAACCTCACAACGATTTTATTACAAGAGTATTAACAAATAAGAAAAGTCAAATATAAGCTTGAAGTGTCTTTGACTCGGGGCAAGAAACATCATGGACTTAGAACCCATTATATAATCACTAACACCCACTTCATTGGTTGTCCTAGGTGATTTGGGACTTTTCAAGACATGTTATTTTCATCATTCCAACATTTTCCACCCTGATTAAAATAAACACATCTTCATTGTCTATACCAGCAATCATACTCCACCATAAGGGGTATCACGTGGAATCAAGTTGTCCCAAGAATTTTCACTTGGAATCAAACTATCCCAAGAATTTTCACTTTGAATCAAACCATCCCAAGAATTTCCACTTGGAATCAAACCATCCCAATAATTTCCACTTGGAATCAAACCATTCCAAAAATTTCCACTCGAAATCAAACCATCCCAAGAACTTCCACTTGGAATTAAACCATTCGAAGAATTTTCACTTGGAATCAAACCATCCCAAGAATTTCCACTTGGAATCAAACCATCCTAAGAATTTTCACTCCGAATAGTCATCCCAAGAATTTCCATGCACCCTGCATCAATCCTAACCAATGTCCGTGTATAATCACGACACACCTCGCATCAATATTAGCCAATGCTCGCGCATAAACACCATACACCTTTTGTCTGGCAGAACCATGTTACAATCAATGACACAAAACCACAGAACATTGCGAAAAGCCACAAGTCCAACATTTGCACTTCGCAGCAACCATGTCATTTGACTCCCTTGCCGATGATGCAACACCTACTGGCGTAACAGCTCCATTGACTCTTGTCGAAGCAGATCTGTAAACCGTATAGCACTTCTTCCACGCAAATGCTGCAAACTGTGACTCAAATCAGATCTCCATCGTACATCACTCATCGGGCCATGCGAGCACCAATTGCAATGTCCTCCGCAGATCCAGCAGCATCTTGTCACACACGAACTCCACTGCAGATCCCGCACGACTCACAGTCCTTGCACCACCACATACCCAGCTGCAGATTCACCGCATCAACACAACACCGACAATGATCCTTCCATAAAATTTCTCGTTGCAACTTCAACAACCAAGGATGATTCTCTAACAACAAGAAATTAATCTTTTCTGATGTGGAAGATCAGACTACACTGTAACCACAGAGCATACTAAGAAAAAATCCCGACAACAAGGAATTAATCTTTTCTGATATGGAAGATCAGACTACACTGCAACCATAGAGCATACTAAGAAAAATCCTACCATGCAACCATAAAGCATACTAAGAAATAATCCTACCAACCATAGCTCTGATACCACGTTAGAAGTGGATTTTAAGCCTAATTCAACCTCACAAAACCGACTTATAAGGTGAGGTTTGCACTGCACTTATATACTATAAAATTGTCTTATCTCTAGTCGATGTGGGACTTCCAACACATCCCCTCACACCGAGGTATATACATCTCGTGCGTGAGACTAGAAATTAATGGGTGGTCCGTTGGCGGCCCGATAGCGGGTGGAATAGAATGTCCAAGAAATCTCACTAGGATAACCTTTTTTTTTTAAACAATGGCTCTGATACCATGTTAGAAGTGGGCTTTAAGCCTAACTCCATCACACAAAATCGTCTTGTAAGGTGAGGTTTGCACCTCAATTATATATTATGAATTGGCCTTATCTCTAGTTGATGTGGGACTTCCAACACACCCCCTCACACCGAGGTATATTCATCTCGTGCGTGAGACAAGAAATTAATGGTGGTCCGTTAGTGGACCGATAGCGGGTAGAATAGAATATCCAAGAAATCTCGCTAGGATAGACTTTTTTTTAAACAATGGCTTTGATACCATGTTAGAAATGTATTTTAAGCAGGACTCAACCTTACAAAACCGGCTTGTAAGGTGAGGTTTGCACCTCACTTAAATACTATGAAATTGTCTTATCTCTAATCGATGAGAGACTTCCAACACATCCCCTCACGCCGAGGTATATACATCTCGTGCGTGGGACTAGAAATTAATGGGTGGTCCGTTGGCGGCCCGATAGCGGGTGGAATAGAATGTCCAAGAAATTTCACTAGTTTAAGCTTTTTTTTTTAAACAATGGCTCTGATACCATGTTAGAAGTGGACTTTAAGCCTAACTCCACCTCACAAAACCGTCTTGTAAGGTGAGGTTTGCACCTCACTTATATATTATGAACTGGCCTTATCTCTAGTCGATGTGCTACTTCCAACACACCCCCTCACACCGAGGTATATTCATCTCGTGCGTGGGATAAGAAATTAATGGGTGACCCGTTAGTGGACCAATAGCGGGTAGAACAGAATGTCCAAGAAATCTCGCTAGGATAGACTTTTTTTTAAACAATGGCTTTGATACCATGTTAGAAGTGTATTTTAAGCATGACTCAACCCTACAAAACCGGCTTATAAGGTGAGGTTTGCACCTCACTTATATACTATGAAATTGCCTTATCTCTAGTCGATGAGAGACTTCCAACAATAGTATATAAAGGAATGTGAACATCACATTTGAGGTCGATTTTGTGAGGTTGAATTACATTTAAAATGCACTTTTTTGGATGATATTAGAGTCTATCCTAACAAAGTTTGTTAGGCCTAATTAAACTCGCTAACAAATCACGCATATAAACATTTATTCACATGCTTGAGATGTCTAGTCATTGACGTGAAGGATTGTGTTGAAAATCTCACATCAACTATAAAATGACCAAATAAGAGTATATAAATGGGTGTAAATCTTGCCATGCAAGCCAACATTTTAGGCTTGAGTTAAACCTAAATCCACTTTCTAAAGACACATCATCTAAGTGAAGTATAGAATGAAAGACACCCTTTCAACACAATAACCTAACTTATGGAAGAACTCTATCCAACCAATAAGAAAATAAGGATTAGCGATTGCACCATCCAATACCTTGAGTTTCAATAGTTATAATTGCAAGTTTCTTGCTCTTTATGACCTTAGCCAGTTTTTTCACCCCATAAGCAGTATGTATATGCCAAAAAAAACAAAAGTATTGAGAACCCTTACCTGCTAGGTTACTCGAAGGATATGCCTCGAGCTCTTGCTTTTGTGCTGGTCCAACCAAGATCTTCACAGGATAGAGTAGTGAAATTTGAGATGTCATATGCTGTTGCCTCCTCCGCAGCATTTTTTGCAATTTTCTCATATGAACATAACCATTTTCATCAGACAGTATTTTGGTTGATTCCTATAATAAAAGCATCATTAGTATTCAATATTAACACCAATAAGATGCGAACACTAATAAATTCCTTTCCCTTAAAACAAGAAATAATGTTGTTACTTAGATTCAAATAAACAAATTCATCAATGTCATTTGTTACATGGAGTAATAGAAAAGAATGCTTTTATAGCACATTTGAAAGAAAACAAGGAATTAATAACTTTTGAAGAACAGGTACAAAAGAAACTGAGAAAGGTATAATCTATTCCTCTTAATATAAACTTAATCAAAGGCAAACAAGAATAATCCAGAAAATTTCAATTTCTAACACATGCTTCAACACCAATAAATGAATCATCTTTACAATCAAATCAAGACAACACATTGTCGTTGCACTTAAAGCCCAAAAATCTAATATTCATCAAAATAAGGGATGGGAATAAATTTGAAATTAAAAAGGATGTCCAAACATGCCACTTAGTAGAAAATTTAAAATCTAAAAATTTGTGCTAAACTTATGTATCATATAGATATTGTACTATGAAGAGTGCAGGAATAAAGACAAAAAATGAGCAAGAACATGTTATTCCAATGATGATAACTAGGAACAAGACGAGAAGATGTTTTTACTCCTATAAATGGTTCATTAGTTTCTTTATTTTTGTATGCTTGGGAACCATTAAATTGTAGGATAAGTTCATTATTTTTCTTGGGACACATTTAAATTTTGAAAGTTTCCCTTCTTTTTCCTTTTTAAGTTGTAGCCAACACATACTATCTTAGAATTAACATTTCATTCTTTTGTAATTAGAATAGGAATTTAAAGATGGTTTATCCTACAAAAAACCATGCCTAGCTCTTGTAAAACCACTTTTGATACATTGAAATTTGAGAGCAAATTTTCAGCACAGTTGTGTGTGAAGAAGCATCAGTCTTATCTTGGTTCCTAGGAGTCAAGTGGTGATTAAACACTTGGGTGACAACTCCAGCAAATGCTCGGGCAACGGCTCCGGCACAGCTCCAGTGAAATTTCAGGCAGCAATACAGCAACAGTCTGATGACAACTTCGGGCGGTAGCGTCTCTGGTATCTACTCATGTTCAAGAGTTTAACCCTATATCACTACATGAAGTAAATGTGTATGACCCTATAAATTTTGATTCTACTAACTGTGATAAAGTTCCTTCTATCGAACCAGGTGCACAGGTAGACAAAAATTTACATTAGATCTCCCAATTGCTCTTAGAAAAGGAACCCAAGCCTACACTAAATCACCTTACCGTTTAGCTAACTATCTATTCTTTGAAAAATTCTCACCTATCCATATAACCCTTCTCACAAGCCTAAATACTACAACTATACATTCTTTTGTATCTGAGACATTACTTGACAAAAAATAGAAACAAGCCATGCATTTGGAAATGGAGGCATTGGAGAAGAACAATACTTGGAAACTAGTCACCCTACCACCTACAAAAAAACCTATTGGGTACAAGTGGGTTTATAGTGCAAAATACAGGGCTAATGGGAACTATTGAGAAACATATGGCTAAGTTGGTGGGCAAAGGGTTCACTCAAACTTATGGAGTGGATTACTTGGAGACCTTCGCACTAGTTGAAAAAATGAATACAGTCAGAGTAATTGTGCCTTTGGCAGCAAATCATGATTAGAAATTGCAACAATTTGATGTTAAAAATGCATTCCTACATGAAGATCTTGAAGAATAAATATACTTGGAGCTCCCACCTGGGTATACAAGGCAGATTAAGGCCAACAAGTTTGCATGCTAAGAAAAGCACTACCTGAGTTAAAATAGAGTTAAAATGAGCCTTAGATACTGCTAGATTTTGTTTAGATATTGTTTGATATTATTAAGATGTTAGATATTATTAATGACAATATCAAACAATATTTTCTATTTACTCTATTTATTTTCAGTTACTCTTTTTAATTGTACATCTCTCTATTATAAATAGATTACCCTATGTGTGGTTTATACACAAGGGAGATTAATCTCAAACCCTATTTTCTTTCTTCTCAATATGGTATCACTCCTATTGAGGACGACCGTTGGGAAACCATTGATGCTCAATTATGTGTGGTTCTCAAGGGTACTCTTGATCCTTTGTTAAAGCAACTTTTTCGTTCCTACGAAACATGTGCTCAAATATGGGAGCATGCCAAGTTATTATACACCAATGATACTCAACGTCTCTATGGTGTATGTTCTAAATTTGCAGATCTTATTTCCTCTAAACATCAAGACTCTATGACTGATTATATGGGCAAAATTCATGCTCTTTTTCATGAGTTCAATGAGTTATTGCCTCCTTCCCCTAACCCTGCCACGGAGATCGAGCAACGCTCAAAGTTCTTCATGCTCGAAGGCTTACACGGGCTTGCTGATAAATATTCACATATTCGTGATCAAATTTTGGGTTCCCCGATTGTCCCCACCTTGAATTCAACCTGCTCCACTCTTTTGCGGGTACCAAACCAACCCAACACTGATACACCTGCTTCTGTTGATGATTCTTCTACATTGGCATCTCACCGTGATGACCACACTTGCCCTTGCAAACAGGGAAAAAAGCGTCCTAAGTGTGAACATTGTGGCAAGCCAGGTCACAAGATTGACAAGTGTTATGCATTGCATGGTCGTCCTCCTCGCTCTATTGCAGTTGTTCAAACCAACCTTTCCCCACCTTCGTCTACTGGGATCCTCCTTCTGTTTCATCCGGTACACCTGCTATGTTCAACAAATTTCTCAAGTGGTATAAGGATCAACAGTCTTCTAGTTTCACTGCATTTGTCGCTTTTACAAGTACATCTTTTGTTGATCTGACTCGATCTTCTTCTCCTGGTCCTTGGGTTTTTGATTCAGGAGTCACTAATCATATTACTGGTAACAAATCTTTGTTCTCTTCTTTATCCTCTCGTAATCCTTTACCTTATGTTACACTAACTGATGATTCTAGAGTCTCATCTCATGGTGTTGGCACTGTTAAATTTTTCCCTTTTTTAACCATTGATAATGTTCTTTTTGTCCCTAGGTCTCCTTTTAACCTGTTGTCCATCTGTCGTCAAACTTGTTCTCTTGATTGTGTTGTTTCTTTTACCAACAATTCTATGTGTTTACAGGACCGGAGTTCGAAACAGGTGATTGGCAATGTGAGTCTCATGGTCTTTATCATCTCCGTCCCTCTACACACATTGGTGCAGTTATGGAGTCTCCCTCTCTTCTTCATGCTCAATTAGGTCATCCAAGCCTTGCCAAGTTACAACAGCTTGTCCCTGCCTTGTCCAAGTTATCTTGTTTGGTGTGTGAGTCGTGTCAATTAGGCAAGCATAGTCGTACTTCCTTTCCTCGTAGTATCACACGTGATGCTTCGTCTCCTTTTGCCTTGGTTCACTCTGACATTTGGGGTCCTAGCCGCGTTAAGTCTACTTTAGGTTTTCAATACTTTGTTACTTTCATTGATGATTATTCTAGATGTACTTGGTTATTTTTAATGAAACATCATTCAAAGTTATTTCATATCTTTCAATCTTTTTTTAATGAAATCAAAACTCAGTTCGGTGTTTCTATTAGAGTTTTGCGCAATGATAATGGCCGTGAATATCTTTCTCATTCTTTTAAACAATTTATGGCTTCTCACGGTAGTCTACATCAAACTTCTTGTGCTTATACCCCTCAAAAAAATGGTGTAGCTAAACGTAAAAATAGACATCTTATTGAAACAACTCGAACTCTTTTAATTCATGGAGAGGTTCCTGAACATTTTTGGGGTGATGCTATTCTTGCTGCCTGTTATCTCATTAATCGCATGCCTTCTTCGGTTTTAAAGAATAACATACCTCATTCCATTTTATTTCCTCATGAACCTCTTCATCTCTTACCTATAAGAGTTTTTGGGTCTACCTGTTTTGTTCATAATTTCAGTCCTGGTCTTGACAAGCTTTCTCCTAGATCACATAAGTGTGTTTTCTTAGGGCTTACAAGATCACCAAAAGGATACAAATGTTTGATATTATTAAGATATTGTTAGATATTGTTAATCATAATATAAAACAATATATTTTATTTACTCTATTTATTTTCAGTTACTCTTTTTAATTGTACCTCTCTCTATTATAAATAGATTACCCTATGTGTGGTTTATACACAAGGGAGATTAATCTCAAACCCTATTTTCTTTCTTCTCAACAGATACCAACAAAGCCAAGGGGAGCACATTTTATTTATCAAGCATTCTGATTTAGGGGGAGTAACAATTCTATTGGTCTATGTGGATGTTATCATTGTAATTGGAAATGATGAGAAGGAGAAACAAAGATTGGGCCAGTGCTTTGCCAAAGAGATCGAAAGCAAGACTTTAGGAATGTTAAATTACTAAGCTTCTACAAAAATAAATTACTAAGCTTCTACAAGAAATGGGTAAAACAGCCTGCAAACCAGCAAGTACACCTGTTAATCCAAATAAAAAGTTGGGAAGTGTAGAGCATGATGTTGTTGTGAATAAAGAAATGCACCAGAAACTTGTGGGGAGACTTACTTATCTATCTCACACTAGATTGAATATTGCTTTTGTTGTGAGTCTAATAAGTCAATTTAAGGAAGCACAATTACAAGTTGCTCTTAGAATTGGCCAATATTTAAAAGGGACACCAGGAAGAGGAATTTTGTCCAAAAGAAACAATAATGCTAGTCTTCAGACATATTGATGTTGATTATGCAGATTTAGTTATGGATAGAAGATCAACTACTAGATATCTAACCTTCATTGGTGGAAACCTGCTAACTTCGAAGAATAAAAAACAAATTGTGGTAGCTAGATCTAGTGCCGAAGGATAGTTTTGAGCAATGACTCAAGGACTATGTGAATTGTTATAGCTAAAGAATATGCTGGAAGACTTAAAGAAAAAGTGAGATGAACCCGGGTTTATATTGTGACAACAAATTTGCAATCAGCATAGCTTAAAACCCTATATACCACATGATAGAACTAAGCAGACTGAAATAGACAGACAATTTATCAAGGAAAAGCTTCACAGTGGCTTGATTTGCACCCCATATGTGTCTATTCAAGGACGGCTTGCAGACATACTCACCAATGGGTTTAACAATAGTAACTTTGAGAGAATTATATCCAAGTTGAGAATGGAGAACACTTGTTCATCAACTTGAGGGGGGAGTGTTGAGATATTTTCGAAAGTTTTAGATTTTATTCTACCAAGATATTTCAGAAAGTTTTAGAGTTTTTTTCCTATTGATTTTAATTTTGTAAATTGGTTGCATCTTGGTTTTATTAATAGCATGTCAATCCCACAATCTCAAGGATTTGTTTCCTAAATTATCCAATCAATGTATGTATATATATCATATATATGCAATGAGATTGAATAAGAGAAATTATTTTCTTCTAATTGAGATATGCACATGATTTCAGCTCAATGACTCTATTTTCTATAGTTTAACGGTTGTCAACTTGCCATTACTATTTTGTTGTTTTCAATAATCAATGCAGATTGCCTACACGTGAGAATAGTATCAAATTTATTCCTTTATAAGCATCATTCATAAAGACGACAACTTCCACTCTTTGTTCATTAAGAGACAACGCTAGTAAATCTTATACATACTTTTATGCTCATATTTAGGCTATATTATATTAGATTTTCATAATTTTTTAAAGGCAAGGGTGTTACTGATACAAATCAGTGAATTATCAAAGCGTACCAAAATTGTATACATATATGATACATAGACGTGATCAATTCGAAGTATTAATGTTTTATAGAATAGAAGACCTTTATGTACTCTTCTATACATCTCACTCAATGTCAACCATAACGATACAAAATCAGAAAAGTTCAATCCATATGTACCTTCCTTTTTCAGAGAGACTCTTCAACACTACTAATAAAAAAAGACACAAAAATTCATATAGACTACTGAACTTATTAATTTTAATTATTTCCAAAAGAATATTATATTGACTAGAGTAAGACAGAAACAAACTCACTTGGAGGTTTCTCCTGCATACAGAAAGCGCACCCCCTGCAACCAGAAGTGCTTGCACTGCACCACTAAGCTGCTCCTCCTGCTTGCTAGCATCCTCCTTAGCAAGCCTAGAACGTATAGACATATTTTCCATCATCACTTTCTTTGATTCTAATTTCTGACGCATCTCCTCAAGTTCATTCAACCGACCTAATGATTCAACATTGGCCTGTTCACAAAAATTATTGCTCATCAATAGGAAGACTCATTAATTAGGGACATTTAAAAAAATAATCACACACCTATATATTGGAAACTTCGGCATTTGTCAACTGTAACCAATAATTAGTGGGAAAAAGCATCCCCAGATGTAAACAACTAAATTACTTATCAAACTAAGAAGATGGAACTGGTGCCCTAAAAATGAAATCTAAACAGCAAAGTTATCAATACCAGATAATAGTGGAGCAACCAACCCCAAAACATATGAGTGTGTTATGCGTGTACGCTAAGAATATACCAATGATTAAAAGCCATAATTTTAAGCCAAACGCAGAAGTTAATAGTAAGAGTAAGGGAAAATAAAAGGGAAAAAAGTAAAAGTACAAACAAGTAACATATGTTACCTACAATATACATACATACATACATACATATATATATATATATATATATATATACATATATATATATATACATATATATATATATATACACACATATATACACACACATATTTACATACATATTTATATTTACAACCTTCTTTGACTTGAACAGAACAAGATGTGGGCAAAGTAGGGACTAGAGAATGGTGCACTGGAGTTCCACAAATACAGATATTTGGTTGGCTGGTAACACATTTGAGAGCTCTGGGCCAAGAGAACATCCTCCTTTGACTGGAACAGAGTAGAAAATACAAAATGGTGAGCCAGAGTTCCCCAGATTATCAGTGGCCTATACTTCACCAAAGTGCCATGGGTTGGACGGTAATGTAGCTGCGAGCTCTGGGTTAGATGGTTTGTTTGCGTCAAATAGAGAAGAGACTAACGAAAGTAGAGAGATAATTAACCATTGAAAGAAGTGAGAGTGGGAAAGTGTTGTGTTCTGATCAAATACAAGGGGGAGAGGACACAAAATCCCAAGATTGTCCCAATAAACAGCACCGAACAACATTGTTCTACAGGCCAAAAAAGATTTGTCTCTTATGGAATAGCAGCAATGATTCATGCAAATCCAAGCACAACAGTGAGCTGCAACGTGAAAGATTTCAATGACGCAGCCCATAGACATGACACTGCATGATGCCATATTAGCATGAACTGCTACTATGTTTTCCAGGGCATTCTAAGTTGGAAATTGGGAATCAAGCATGTCCTTTAGTTCAAATATCATAGACTAATCATATTGAGCATGGTTACCAGTTAAGACAAAGATATGCAACACAAAAGAGTCATGCACAACAATAATTGTACACCTACTCAGACCTATTCATTAATGAAAGTCCTCCCATCCATTAATGGACTTGAGATAAATAAAATAGACTATATTTGATAGAGTTTGATCACACCTCTCAAGTTTTCATATCTATATTGAGAGAATTTTGATACTAGGGAAGAGCAAATATCAAAAGCCAGAACTAGATTCGGAGGTATAGCTCATAGTAGTTTTTCGATATAACTACTTACTACCTATATATATTAGGCATTATAACCAACGGAACTAACTATTGATAGAGAAATGAAGCCAACAAAGATTGATTTAGTTACTAGGGATTAAAGCACCATGCCTGTCAGGCTTAGGTTCAACCTCACCCAAAGAATAAAACAACGAGGTATCTAAATTCTAAATTTGTCTCTCTCCCTCATTTATCCAATAATTCTAAATCAAACCCATAATTTCTAAATTAAACCCAAAATACGATTTCATTCCCCCACTGGAGCTCAGATTCTGCGGAAGACAAAACACGCTTACCCTCCCTCCACTAAATTCCAACTCCGTAACCTTACCACTTTCACTTACTGCAGTAAACACCTCAGCAGCACAAGCACAACACAACTTCCAAATTTCAAGAAACTTAGGGTAACAACATGACAAACCATTAAAATCGATTTCAGAAATTAGCAATGATTAAACCGATACCAAAACCTAAACCTAAAACCCTACCTGGATGAGAGACTCGAGCTTGTGGTGAAGGTTGCACTTCTTCTCCTTGGATTCGCCCAGTGCTGAAGAGAGACTCGCCAACGTCGCGAGATCGTGCTGGAAGTCCTCCCACTGAATGACCTTCACATGTTCGGGATCAGTTGTAGTGGTCCGCAATGACAGAATCTGGTTTGGCTCCATGAACTCACCATCGTCATCGAGTGCTTTTATCTCCAAATGTAGTCCATGATCCCTCTTGAATTCTTCAGTTCCTGATTTTCTCGGAAGAGAAAAAGGAAAAGTTGGGTCTTGGTCTTTCTTGGATAATGGATGTTCGTTCGTTAGATTTTATTTCTTTTCTTTGGGATCAATCTTTCAATTGTAATTTTTTGGAATAATAAAAAAAAAATTACAGGAACTATAAGTTGTACGTTGACCTGAGTGCATCTATATAATATAGGTCTAATTTCGATGAAATTTGTAATAACGACTTATGAAAAAGAAATAAAATCAACCAAAACATTCCTAATTTCTGAAGAAAAAAATGATGAAAAACTTGCAAACAGTTATAGATGCATAAGTTGATTTTAATGTATGAGTTTGGTTCATTTTATTTTTGTTTCCTTATGTGTAAGAATTAGTTAATGAATTTATCCAAATTGGTTATAATAATCTATTGTTTTTCTGATCAATTTTGAGTTTAACATTTATTTGATTAATGGAGAAAAATAACTTTTTTATCAAAGCGGTAGAAGGAGTGAAACGTGTTTGACGCGAGATGTAATGAGATCAACTAAAATGCATATATGAAACATTATTAGTATTTATCTTGTATTTCTTTTATATAAGGGTTAATCAACGAATTAATAACATTTATTGGGTTAACTGAGAAAAATAATTCTATGTTAACTTGTATAATTTTCTTTATTAAATTGGTGAAACGCGTGAGAGAAATAAATAAAAGTATGAAAAATTCCAAATAATAATAAAGTTTAATTATAGCTTTGGTTCCCATTTTCGTAGCAAAATATTAATTTGGTTATCTATTTTTTTATCTTAATTTGGTCATTTCCATTAGAGGTACAATAACACTGTTAAATGGGTGACACGTGTTAGTTCCTGGATTTTTTGACTTTTTATTTTTTTTTTTGTATTTTTTAATTTTTTGAATTTAAAAAAAAAATTGCCACGTGTCAAGTTGTCATCATGTCACGTGGTAGTAATAGAGTGATGTGGCAGTGACAATGACACGTGTCACT
>Ga0214542_1001224_pt1 | contig 52051 bp, 19 predicted proteins | sample CNSS1metaG_FD_160096 | JGI IMG/M metagenome (GOLD analysis project Ga0214542, IMG submission 160096) | Root nodule microbial communities from cowpea collected in UCLA plant growth center, Los Angeles, California, USA - CNSS1 | ecosystem: Host-associated > Plants > Roots > Nodule | place: USA... | reverse complement strand
CAAATTGTTTTTAAAATTTATCATCATGTTCATGTAAATTAATTTTAAGAATTTAGAATATAATTTTTATCATGAGTTTTGTTCAATCTTCCATGTTTTATATGCTTTTATTTTATTTTTATTTTTAATAACTTTTAATATGATAATAAATGATTGATGGACTTTAGAATATTAACATAATTGAGATGTGTAAGTTTAAATGATGGTTACCATGACCTTATTTGAAAAGTTAATTTAAAAATTTATTATTAATATTTTATATCAATAAGTAATCGATATTATTATGATTTAAATAACACTTAATAAGACAAATATTGATGCTTAATTAACATTTAAAAACTTAATAAGAATATTTTATAGTTTAAAAACTATATGTGAAGCAAAGATTTTTCTTTTATAATTTCAATTTTAATTTTGTAACTTTTACAAGTATCTTATAAGAAAATTCATATTTTAGGAAATTTGAGAAAGTGAAGAATGGTGTGTTGTTCACTACAAAAGTTTTATTGATGAATTGCTTTATCTCGAAAAATACAACCAATTTGTTATATGATTCACAACAAAAATGACAAATTGTTTTTAAAATTTATCATCATGTTCATGTAAATTAATTTTTAGAATTTAGAATGTAATTTTTATCATGAGTTTTGTTCAATTTTCCATGCTTTATATTCTTTTATTTTATTTTTTATTTTTAATAACTTTTGATGTGATGACAAATGATTGACGGACTTTAGAATATTAATTTTTAAAAGAAAATTCATATTTTACGTAATACAAGAAAGTGAATAATGGAGTGATGTTTACTACAAAAGTTTTATAGATGAATTGTTTTATCTCGAAAAATACAACCAATTTGTTATATGATTCACAACAAAAATGAAAAATTGTTTTTAAAATTTATCATCATGTTCACATAAATTAATTTTTAGAATTTAGAATGTAATTTTTGTCATCAGTTTTGTTCAATCTTCCATGCTTTATATTCTTTTATTTTATTTTTTTATTTTTAATAACTTTTAATATGATGACATATGATTGATGAACTTTAGAATATCAATATAATTGAGATGTGCAAGTTCATAATGATGTTTGACCTTATTTGAAAAGTTGATTTACAAATTTATTATTAATATTTTACATCGATAAGTAATCAATATTATTATGATTTATATAAAACTTAAAAGGAATATTTTATAGTTTAAAAACTATATGTTAAGCAAACATTTTTTTTTATAATTTCAATTTCAATTTCAATTTTGTAACTTTTACAACCATCTTAAAAGAAAATTCATATTTTAGGTAACATGAGAAAGTGAAGAATGGAGTGGTGTTCACTACAAAAGTTTTATTGATGAATTGTTTTATCTCGAAAAATACAACCAATTTGTTATATGATTCACAACAAAAATGACAAATTGTTTTTAAAATTTATCATCATGTTCATGTAAATTAAGTTTTAGAATTTAGAATGTGTCTCATTATCAATAGGTCTCTTTCACATGATTTAATTTCATTATTATTATTATTATTATTATTATTATTATTATTATTATTATTATTATTATTATAAGAAGCTGTGACGAACATACATATAACCGAGTATAATAGGCAAGCACCCTCCTCATTTTGTTTAATTATTACCAAATATTTGGTAAAAAATAGTTTGCCCTTTTAATCCCGTAATTTTTCTCCCCTTAACTTTTTTAAAGATAGATTGATTGATAATTATTATTAAATTTCATGATAATAATAATTATTAATTTATATTATTTGAAAATTAAATTGCCCCCACTGACTTAGGATATTAGGTCCACCACCGGGAAGAAGAGTTATCTCTTAAAGGAGAAGAAGGAGGGGATTTTTCACTCTCTACCTCACCACTTGACTTTAAGATCATGATTGTCTTGATTAGGCAATTCAAATACCCATATCCCAAACACTTAAAACATTTTATGGAACTTGACCTTGGAGAAGGGGAATGGTGGGAGGGTGACCTCTAGGTGAATTACTCTTGGGATGTGGCTCTTGGTGAGATTTTGAAGGGGACTTATAATGTTTTTCCTTTCTTTTTCACTTTAAAGAATGACTATAATAATCATTGTGTGTGTAAAGCCCATTAAATTCCTTATTCTTTTTTTTTTCTGCCCTAAATTAAAAGGTTGCCCCAAACTATTGGGCCTAAGGGCTGACCCAAAGAGAAAACATACCCTAAGTCTGCCCTAACGCTTTCGTTCCATTCACTTTGCAGAAACAGTTCTCCCTTTCTCTTTAGAGCAACCACAAACCTCTGCTAGGGTTTCGCATCCCCTCTTACGCTGAGCTAGAAGGACTCCATCGACTCGAGTAAGTTAACCTTCCAACTATTTTCCCCTATTCTAGCTCTGCTGTCTTGGTTTCAAACTGAAGCTTTTCCTTATTGATCCAGTTTCACCTTTGTTCCGCGAATCTCCAGTTCTTTATGCTAACCTCGGAGCTGATGTGCTCGCTAGTTTTGATTTAAGAGTCTTGTGCTAGCTTATTTCCAGTAAGGGAAGCTAGAACCCTCATGTTTGTTGGTGTGATTACTGTTGTTTTGCGTTTGTTTCGTGATTGATTGAGTTGTATGCTGTTATGGATGTATGAGATGGTTGGCATTATTGTTTGGGTATGAAATATGACTGTGGTAGGGAGAAATAGTGGCGAGGTTCGACACACTCGCCCAAACGGGCCTGTCTTGCCTAGGCGAGACTTGCAGGAATAGATCAGAGCTGCACTCGAGCTCTCGCTCAAGCGAAAACTCTTGTTTTGAGCGGGGCACTGTCTCGCTCAGGCGAGAGACGCTCGCCTAAGCGAGGACGCGTGAGAGCTCTGGGCATGTTGCTCCTGTTTTAGCCTAGGCGAGGAACCTCACCTTTGGGCGAGGAGGGCTCGCCTAAACGAGCCTTGCGAAAGCCTCCCCATGCCCCTGTGGTGATCTCGCCTAAGCGAGGGCATTCCTCTCGCCTGAGCGAGGGCTCCTGGCTTGAGCGAGATCTGCTGCGAGTTGTGCTGTTTCCTTCGCTTGGCTAAATGAAATGTTTGATTTATGATGTATCCTATATAATGCATGAGGCCTACGAAATGAAATGCATGATATAAGCTGTGGTTACAAATTGGATTGATATGATTGTATGATCTTGGCATGTGAAACAAATGAGATGGTTGGTGTTAAAGTGGCATGGTATTGGCATGAGGTGAAATTTCACAACTATGGTTTGAGAGTAATGGATGGGTATGGAACCACTGGAAAAAAAATGAAAGAGGTGAATTATAAAGAGTTGGTATGTGATGTATATGTATATGTGCGATAAATCTTTCTTGATTGGTCTAGTATGCTTGGTCCGTGTCAATGCGTAATTCCTTGGAAATCTCTAGGTGAGATTTCAGGGTCGTGCTTCAGTGGTCGGGATGTAATTCCATGGCCCCTGTTAGTGGGTGTCCATGATGGTGCCTCATCTATATAACTTGATAAGGATTCAAGGTAAGGATTGCATCTTGACACTCTAAGGAGTCAGTTAGTCTCACTTAGAGCGGACTGACTCTTGTGGTGAGAGTAGCAAGAGGCCTAAAACTCATTAAGGGCTAACTTTGTGTGTGGGAGAATTGATTCATTGTAACACTTGTAACACATAGCTCGGGGGTGAGCAGAGGTATCCACCACAAGTGCAAGCATCCGCTGAATCCGACTAGATTATATATATCCGGATGAGTCGAGTCGAGTCGTAGTATATGGATTGAAAGTTCATAACATGCTTGGATGATGTATGCGTAGTTGATTGTTAAAGTATGTCTGATTACCTGTTACAATCATGTTTGGCTCTAGCTTACCCTTCTGTTGATGTGTGGTTATCTCTTTTGCAATGATCATCAACTTGTTGATGTGAGCAAATGCGAGGAATACCCGTGGTCAACAAGGAGGTGATTTCGCTGCATAGTCCGCTTGGGCTGGGCTTCTTGTGTTAATTGGGTTATTCTTTTAGGACAAAGGCCCATGTACTGTCTGGCCTTTGGGCTTCCTTTTGAAAACTTTGTCGTTAATCCTTTATGTTTTCTTTTGGCCTCGTGGTGTGCCCTAACTATTGTATGGAGTGGTATTTGTACTCCAGAACTGCGTTTATATGTTATTCGATGTGACGTTTCCTTTTAATTTTGGTTTATCAATTAAATGGGACGTTATAGTGTGAGTAACTCCTTCTTGTCCCATCTTTTCCTTTCAATTGAGTTATAATTTTTAGGACAAGGTGGAAGAGATTTTCAATTGTGCAATACTCATACAATTCTACTAGGCCTTGAATGTTTCTCCATAAGCCATTCATAAACCTAGATACCTTTTCCTCATTAGATTCATTTATTCCAACCCTAAGCATTAAAAATTCTAGCTCTTTAAATAGTCCTTCACTCACATTTGACATTGTTGAAGCCTTTGGAGCTTCAAAAGGAGTTCCCTTCTATAGTAGGAAGAAACAAATCTAGCTTGCATAATAGATTTAATTTACCTCTAAGAAGTCGCAAATGACCCTTGGTAATTGTCCATACAAACTTTATGCCACCAAATCAAGACATGTCCCTGGAACTCTACTACCACTAAGTCCATTTGTTCTTGATCAACTAGGTTTGCATTAAATATTAAATATTTGGTTAGTGTTGACCTGTATTGTCAAATACTAGCAAGTGCATTATTTAAATTGTAGTGAACAAGTGACGCATCCATAGGATTTGTTCATATTTAACAATAACTTTGAATCAATCTAGATTTAGAATTAAACAATACTTTGAAAGTTTAATATTGATCCAAAAAATTACAAATAAATTAGATAAACTAATAAGAATGAGCATGTTGAGATTGAGTTTCACTACTCTGTTTCTACTTCACTATTACTGATTTACTAAGTATCAAACCATTATTTAGTGTTCCTGGAAATAATAAATTAAAGGTTAAATATATTTTTGATCTCTTAACTTTTAGCACAAATTGGAATCAGTCTCTCTTTGAAACTTTGACCCAATTTACTCCCTCCTAATTGAATGAATCCTTGCATTAAGAACAAGACCATATAACAAGCTAAAACATATAGATCTATTCCTAGGATCTAAGAATAATAAATAGTTTGGTTGGATCTTAACTTAGACTAGTTTCCTAACTCAATCCAAGTTGATAAAATAGATGAGTGATTAGTTCATCCAAACATTAAACATGAATCAAATCATTAACATCTGAATAAAACATTTACATAAATAGAAATTGGTGCCATTCAATAACAACATAGGAGAATTCAACTGCTCGTGACGGATCTAACAATAACAACTACAAGTTGTTGTTCCTCCCTCATGTCTTTTACAAAGGTGTTTAAGATTTACGAGAGAAGTGTTCTAAGGATTGGCTTTGTTTTCATAGACTTCTAAGGATTGGCTTAAGCTCCAATCATGGTGATCAACACTTGGGGTTTCCCTGAGTTTCTTTTTAGTTCATGCCACTCCTATGATGGTTAACTTTGGAGGTTTCCTCCTAAAGTGGGGTTCCTTCATGGTCTAGCTTCCAAATGTAGTGTTCAAGGTTTTCTTCACGTGACTTAAGCACCAACATAGTTTCTCATTTGTGAAGGCCAAATTTTGATTTTGACCTAACCACCTTTCAACGCTCAGTTACAATTCTAGGACTTAACCTGTTATCCTTTAATTCTTTCAAAAAGTGTTACAATTCACCAAAAATAGAGTAGATTTTCATATATATGATTCTTCATACCTCGTTATGTAATTTCTAAGTGAAATAGGATTGTTTTAATAAAAGTTAAGTCAATTACTTGCATGTTTAAGGTTGATGTTTAAGGTTGGTTTCCTTGGAAGTGTTATCTTCAATCTCCTTAGGAGCTATATGGTGAATGTGAGGTCCTTCTCCATCTCCAATCTTTGAATTGTCTCGCTAAGTGTCCTTCACTTTTTTTTGTTCTTTTTTTTTTTTTTTTTTTTTGTAGTTCCTTTTGTTTGAGAAGCTTAACTAGAGATGACTCTTGGTTGAGTTGAGTCATTAAGGGTTCTCCAACCTTGGGAGTTGGATGAAGTGTTTGACATGTTGCACCTACACACAAAAAAACCAAGACCAACAATAAGCTATAAATGAGGTTAAGGTTAGCAAAAAACAAAATAAAAACAAATAAACTCCGACAATGTTTGGCTAGCTCACCAAATTTCAAGGGTAGGTTGTACTCAAACTCTCAAGCCTAAATTCATGAGTGTTCAAATTCCTTAAATTCAAATTCTTGAAAGATGGATATCAAATGAAAATATGCACACTAACCAATCACTCAAAGAAGTTCAAGGAAAGAAAACCATAAATACAAACCTTAAGAATATCCTAAGACAAAAAAGAAAAACACAAAACAAGAAATAACACACTAGTAAAAAGACTTGTTGACAAAAATTTTTAGAAGACTAAAAGATGAAAAACTTGAATTAAGACTCAGAAAATACTCATACATGCAATAAAATCCAGCCAACTACACATATCAAAAAGACTAGTAAACCTACAAGAATGGAATTAATTTGCCAAGCTCATCACACAACCTAAAATGGCCAATTCTATAACCAATGGACATACAATTTTTTAGCATCAATTTCTTTCCAAAACAACTTTAAAAGCTTTCGGCCAATACAATTTTGTGTAACAAAACAAATTCAAAAATTAATTCTAGAATGGCTTAAAGATGTGAAATGGTTGCTAGGTGAAAATGAACTAAACTCCTATGTTTAGGATCAAACAATTAATTCAAGATACATGCGTACTAGCCTAAGCATTTTTTCAAATACATGCAAACATCGGAAACAATGACATGAAAACTACAATTGGGCATTCATGTCATATGACTCAAGCAAAGATAAATGCATTTAAAGACTTATAAAACACAAACAATGACATAAACATAGACTCAAACATGTAACTATCATGCAATTTTCTTCAAGATGATAATACCCTATGACTAAGCACATAAAAGCATGTTATCCAACAACATTTAAGCACATTGAGAAGGCATAAAGCAATAGCCAAAACTACCAAAATAGAACATGGTAGTAAGACTAGCGCCCAACAAATAGAACAACGCCTAACAAACTGCAACTCAATTGCAACCAGAGCACGACGGTAGGGAGGTGGTGCCCAACGGTTAATGTGTGGCACCCGACACTGTGTAATCAGTAGCCTCCTATCAACAATTCCCCCAGCATGATGAATGGTGCCCAGTGCGGTATGAAGTCAACAACTCACTTTTTCTTAGAAAGTCACCAACTTAGCCAAGGATAGGATGATTTAGAGCATTTTAAGATATCTACACAAGACAAGATTACCAAATGTTGAAAGTTACTTTTGTTGATTTTAAGAGGAAAATGTGTTTTTATTTTTTTGTTTCTTAAGAAAACTCCAAGAAGATTCCAACTGAACATTAAGATAACTAAGTTATCTAGATGTGAATGTGCATTTCATAGGAGCTCAAAAGAGAGAAGAGGATGGATTCAAATTAACAAAAGAAAGAACATAAGATAACAAAGACAACATTAATTGTGGAAGCATAAAATGAACATAAGAACATAAAACTTGAAATAAAGAACAAAGACTAAAAAGAGAAGGGAAGGTGGCACATCACTTGGGAGATGAAGCAATCAAGATGAATGGTGGTTGTTGCCACTTGAACCAAGGTTCTAGATAAGACTAAGGGATAGACTCATTCTCAAAGAGAAGCATGCACAACCAAATTGTCTATAATAGTTCTACTTCATTCAACAAGTGAGGAGGAGGTTCTCTTAAATAGGGATCTACTATTAATAATACATAGATGAATACCATCTAGCAAAGTCAAAAAGTCTATTTCTAGAAGTATAACGATGAGGGAGAGGGAGAATATTCTCCACTCATTACAAAATCAACAAAAAGGTGCATTTTCTCTCCTCCAAGTATGCATAGTGGTTCCCACTCCAAAATTTTCTCTTGTCCACTTCTTCGATACTCTCCTTTTCCACTTCCAAGGGGTCTCCTTAGCAAAACTAAGGATGTGGTGAGATCACCCCTTTAGGGTAGACTCCTCCATAACCCTTCATTCCTCTAGAAGGTGACAAACTCAAAAGAAGAAGGTGCCACTAGTAAACTTATAAAACACAAGATAAACACATGAGTTCTATATTTTATTTAAGACAAAATTAAACAAAATAAAAGAAAGAAAGTGAAGAAAGTTTCTTCCTAAATTTTTCTTAAATATTTTCCTTATATTTAGTAGGGGTTAGGAGCTCATGAAAACTACTATAGTATGATTCTTTATTTAAAATTATAAAACTGTAAAGTTATAAATTTTTTTCTCACACATTACTTAACTATTTTATTTTCATTCGGTGTAAAATTCGAACTTATAATTCTTAACATAGCAATAGTCTTTCCGTTATCAAGTAACAAACTAAAAAATTTATTCCCATTATTGACAATAATATATTAAAAGCATGAGCTTTATATTTATTATGCTTTATATTTATTATCAATCATATATTCAATTATTTTCACATTCTTAATCATATGCATCTAGATTCAAAAAATACGTACATAATGTTTCCAATATTTTAAGCTTTTCCTAGGGCCATGTTATAGATTGTAGTATTTTTTTTCTATCATATTTTTATCCCACATATTCTCAATATATTTTGGGTAGATGATAATGGGGTATGGAAAAACCAGTTTCGTTATCCTGTATCCATCTTTAGAGAAAAAAAATTTATCCACATCTCCGTACTCAAATTCAATGGTGCCTCATCACTATTACTTAATGAGTATATATTTGTATCCGTACCCATTTTCTTACTGTTTCTATCAATTAATTAATTTTTATAAAATAATAAAGTTAGAGTAAAAGAAATATATTATTATTAAATATTCAATATTAAAAGGATGATTGTTTCTTCAATATCAAATATTTAGAAAGAAATTATAATTGTATACATTTCAAATTATAATACAAAACAAAATTTCATAAGAACAAAAACACTTATTAAATTTTCAACTGTTAATGAAACCTAGTTGATAAATATTTTAAATGTATGTTTACTTCATTATTTAAATTCTAATGAAATATCTCTTTTTATACACTAATAAAAGTTATAATACATCGCTTGATTACAATTACACAAAAAATAAAAATTTTCAAATTAAAATATTATCAAATATGTGTCTTAGAAATAATTTAAGAGACCATTGAATGAAATCAGATAAAAGAAAACAAATGTATAATTAAGGGTATGATATGATTAGACGAAAAATACCTTACATATTTAAGAAAACTTTTCAAATATCAACCTAGTGGATGATTGAGAGATGATGAAAATTGTTTTAGCGAAACAAAAGAGTTTTTCAAATGAAACAAAAATTAATAGTAATAGAATAAAGAAGATAAATCTTTTATATTATCTAGTAAATGTAAAGTTTATGCTATTGAACACTTAAGTTAGGAGTGTTGAACATTCTCATGTGAAAATAAAGTATATAATAACTAAACAATATTCTAAAAGGTAGAAATATTTAAATATGTTTTTGATCCCTTACCTTTAAGTGAAAACTGAAATTAATTCATCTTCGAAACTTTGGTCCAATTTAATCCTCCAACTTTAGAACGACATGAATTTGGTCTTTTAACCAAATTTAGCATTTGAGTTGTTTGCACAGTTTGACACATTTCCGCTTCAACATTAACTAAGGAACTATCATGAAACGTGTTTGAAATGTCAAATATATTTAACAATAACTTAAGTTCAAATGACTAAATTCACGCAGTTTTAAAATTAGACCCTAAATTGGGCCAAAGTTTCGAAGATGGGTTAATTTTAATTTTCACTTAAAGTTAATAGACCAAAAACATATTTAACTCTACAAAATATTTAATTGATCCACATCATTTGAACATAATCACATAAAAGATTGTGGTAAGATGAAAAATATCTTGAAAGATAAGATTAAATTTTATGACAAGTTAAACAATTAAAAGAAATAAAAAATAGAAAGTGATCGTTTAGAATCCATCTCAATCCTTTTATGAAAATTAAACGTGATGTTCATTGTATATTCATCTAAAATACAAATACATTAAAGAATATCTGACACTAATAATTTTTTTATTGAAGATCCACTTGTCTAAATGTTTATACATTTGATTTAATGGCACCTTATTCATTGACCGGTAGCCAGAAACGGAACTAAGAACGTGGTTAGGGCTTGGCCCACTGATTTTTTTTAATATATATATATATATATATATATATATATATATATATAATATGATTTATTTTTTTTCAGTAAATTTTATTTTAAAAATAATAATATTTAAATATCATTAGCTTTTTTTGAAATTTTCTTTACCTTTTTTATGAATTTTAATATGAAGATGATTAGCCATTTTTTTAAATGAATATTTTATTCATTTTTTAAAATATCTTATTTTATCATCACACAAAACTCGTTGTTGAGATTATTTAATTTTTTTTCTATATTTAATAAATATATTTTCAGTATAATTGATTTATAGTCTTTTTATTTTATATTTCGTTATTACAACTATAAAGACTATTTGCATTAAAATGATTTCATCGCCGCTCTTTACATTGATAATGTAAAATTGAATGTTATTTATCACTAACAATAAAAAAAATCTTTGAATAATATCGATTTTAATAATAAAAATAATTAGTTTATAATGACCAATTTAAATATTAATTTATAAATTAAAAATTATTAATAATTAAAATATTTTAGTAACTAAAATAATATGTTTTCTATTATAAATGTTTTAGTAACTAAATAATTTTTATATGAATCGATTTCTAAATCGTTTTTTAACATTAACGGCTAAGATTTTGAATAAAAAAAAAGTTAGTGTCTATTTGTATTGCCAATAGATATTATCTACATGTTTAGAATCAATGATAAATAAAAATTAAAATCATAAATTAGAAGTGCTAATATTACTAGCCATTATAAGCATATTTTTTAAGAAGGAGTACAATAAGCTTTCAATTAAACTAGAGGAACAAATGAAGTTAAAAACATAGAATAAAGTTAAACAAAACAAATTGTGAATGCATGGCTGATCCACCTAGGACATACTGTCGCCATTAAACTGTTACTCCTTTATAGAGGGAGGCTGTAATGTGGTGAGAAAGGAGAAAAGGATGAAGAATTGATGAAAGAGTGTTCATTGCTAGCAACACCATGGTTCCTTCTTGGGCTAACAGGACTTCGTGATCTTGAGTTTGTCATCCCTCCATGACCATACCTTCCACTCCTTCTTGGTCCTTTCTCAGCACACTTCAGCTCCACCTGTTTCAATGTCTTTGGATACCTCCAGCTACAGCACCCTACATTCCCTGCTCTTTCTATATACCTATGTCACAAAAAAATATCTTAGATTACCTTCAACCAAACTATCATATGTATCTTAATGTATAAAGATTAAATTCAGAACAAAACTATATACAAATATAATAAGTATTGTGAGCGGTGTTCTTTAATTAGATTTTATGTTTAAAAAAAAGAAGAAGGTGAAACTCCAAACTATTTCTTAAGTATACTTAAGCCTAACACAATCCCGTAAAATTAATTTGTAAGGTGAGGTTAAGTTTGCACCTACTTCTTATATACTGTAAACCCATGTCTTTAGTTGATGTGGAATCTCAAACACATCCCTTCATGCTGAGGCATATACATCCTGAATGTGGGACTAAACACTAGTGAGTAGTTTGACTGCGGTCTAATAGTGGATGACATAATAGTCTCGACAAATAACACATCTCTAGATAGCGGGTAACAATCAACTCGTCTCGTTACGATAAACTTAGGATAATTCTGATACCACATTAAAAAGTAAAATTTAAGTTTGACTCAACTCCACAAAATTAACTTGTGATGTTATATCCACATAAATTCGTCTTATCTCTAATTGATATTTTTTAAGTGTAATATGTAATACTAATGGATAACAACATTAGTTGTGATGTATTTGTTGAAAGGGAATTAAGATTAGGATTAAGTATTGAAAAATGATACTTAGACATAGACTCTTAACTTCCATGAATATTCTTAATATGAGAAAGTTGGGAGAAAGTTATGTGATAAGATGGAAAATGTATCATACTATTTGGCATTGTATAGTTATGAATGTGACTTGCTTATCCATTGGTTAGTGTTAAGAGGAGTATGCATGTGCAAATAGTGATTCAGACCAACTTTGATTCCGATGTATGACTTATTTAATGTTTGATATAGACAAATTAATGGGACGGCAAACAAAAAGCATAAATAATGCTGTCAAGAAAACAAACAAGACAGAAAATACACTTATAACAGAACTTTTCATCTTTACAGGATTCAACATCATCATCTTTTAGTAAGGAAAAAAATAACTTTATGATTGCCCTCTAGAATTTATATATATGTTTAGGTGGGGTAGCATATTAGTATGTGTTGGGAAGCCTATGTTTTTCCTTTGGGGCTGTTATCTAGTTTAGGTGTCACATTTGTACATATCAGTACCTTACGAAAAACTGTAACATCTTTCCAAATCGTCGTGGTTTGTTCCATTTACAAATGACACAATAAGATATTGTTTAGTTACATCATCACATGGTGGTTCAAGAACTATAGTAATTTCTTCCTTGTAATTGAAAAAATAAATAATATTTTCCTGTCTTTTAAAAAATAAAAAAGCAGCCATTTTCATTTAAGCAGCATATAATTTTCAGTAAACACTTGATACACAGAAATTCCTTACTCTGCATATAAAGCAAAGAAAAAACTATGACAGTTACAATCTCATCCACTACCTAGTTCAAACAACAGAGTTTTTTTTTTTTTAAGTAAAACAGAATAAAATCGTTACCTATGGCTGAATCTCAATCCAAGGCACTCAATACACTTTCTTCCTTCTACCATCTCCCCCATTCCTATTTCTACACATTGTCTGCAATAAACCCTCCCACATACCTGCATGCATCAGAATCATTATCAGGAGAAAGGTTGAATGGTGCAACAGCTATATTAATTAATTATCTATAACACACATGTGTTTATAAAGATAAAATAGATAACATATGTGTCATAAAAGATTGAATATACAAAATTCAGAAATTTACTTAGTTAATATATCGAAGTACGTACCAAGCATCTGGTGCGGAATATATAAATATAGGTATTGCAAGTTGCGCAAATCTTAGAGTGCGGAATCCCAGGTCGAGGTCTTCGACTACCTCTTCCTGAAGCAACACTCATACCATCAAAGCTCACGCCACACTTGGAACGATCATCTCCACTGATCGTGCAATGAGGACTTCTTTGCGAACCACCACCAGAATGGTGGTTAAAATGACCAGGATGGCCCCACGGTGACGATCCTCCATGGCCAAAATCTTGTACGTGGTGTTGATCATGGTGATGAGCAGAACCTTGCAAGCCTTTGGTGAAATCAAGACTAGGTAGTTTGGTGAGAGAGCGTGAAGGTGTTAGGGTTGTTGCGGGTTTTCTCTTCTCTGATGTGTTGACTTGAGCAAGATGCTGAAAGGTGAGGTTAACGGATTCATCTGGGATTCCTTGGTACAGATCTTCGAGAGATACTAAGATTGGTTTTTCCTGCATGTCCTTATTAGTGTGATCATGATCCATTGTAGAGTTGGAGGTTGAGGATAAGATGAGATAAGGGTTTACATAGGTATAGGTTTGAAGCAACATATATTTAAGCAAAGGATGAAAGAAAGTGACAAGGGAAGATGGTTGTTAATTCGGTCGTATTGGAAATAAGGACGACCGAATGTGGCCAAGGTTTACGTGTTTTGAGGCCGGTCGAAAGTAAGCTGTCTGGTGTAGAGACATTAGATATTCGAAGTTTCATGTTCATTGGTTGTAGCCATTTTCTAAGAGATATGTCCAATCAGGTGTTTGAACCATTCAAAATAAGGAAGGAATATATGTAAAATGTTTTAAAATTGGAGATAGAGTTGATGTCCAAGGTTTACCAACCCAAACCATTCCTATTCTTTTCTTTTTATTTACCCTGTCCAATGCTTTGCAGTCTGCTTTTCTTTTATGTGCATTTTGTTTTGAGATTGGGTTAATTGTATTTTGGTTTTAATATTGAAATAATTATTTTATGTGTTTATTTATTTATTTTTTATTCCATATGGTCTAATATTTATTAAAAAAAATTAATTTGATTTCTTTCTTTAAAGGATAAAGATTTGACAGCATAATATATATACAAAAGAGAGTTAACCTCTCAAACTTGACTTTCGTCAAACTTCTTTTCTTTTCCCGCAATGCTTTCTCTCGTATGTTTCCAGTAATAGTCATGTTACGTTACTTGATTCGGCTCAACCTTTCACATTGAATACAAGTTTTTCAATTCAATGATTGATTAAAGCATAACAAGAGCAAAATAGAATTAGTTTCATTCTAAACAAAAATATAACATACTGTGAAAGATACAAAGAATGAATTTCATTCACATGTGAGGGATTGATTTGCTTTCATAGTTGATATTGAACCAAGTTACTTGCCATTCAAAGTTGATATTGAACCAACAATCGTTTGCAATAAAATAATCTTTTTGTTTCATATCATATTATTTAACATCATAAAATCTTTACCCTTTTTGTTTTTGTTGTGTTTATTAATGACAGAGATTCAAGATTAGAAATTTCAAAATGAGTTTCAATTTGTGAGCCAACTTGATTTATTATGGATTCGAACTAAGTTCGGTCGAGAAAAAATTAATTTTTTTTTAAAAATGGGTTGAATTCAACCCAACTCACTTAACCCATGAGTTAAAAGAGTTCGAGCTAGGTTGAAGATGGGTTGACCCACTTAACCCACCAACATTTTTTTACCTTTTTTTTAATTTTTTTAATTATTTACTACTCCTAATTATATAAGCTCAGATGTTAGAATGTTGTTTAATAATATTTGAATAGTTTGAATGTTTAATTAATTTGATTGACAAATTATATATGTTCATACTTTAATTTTTAACTATAATCTTTGTAGTAAATTATCCAAGCAACCGTTTTATAAACAAATTTTTCTAAATTAGCATGACAAAAATGTGTAATTTTTTATTTATATTTTGTTGAATAGCATGACAGAAAATGTGTAATATTAGTCATGTTTTCTTGGACTATATGGATACTTTCTTGAAAACAATTTATAATATATTGGTGGTGAGAATGATGAAGACATTGGTTCTTGATTCGTACTGTGATTGTCATCTCATGGGTTGCTTAAAAAATTATTTAAATATTTGAATACATAAAAATAAATAAATAAATATTTTTTTATGTGGGTTAGTGAGTCAACCCACTTAACTCACCAACCTGTGGTGGGTTGAGCCGGATTGCAAAACTTTTGGCTCACCATACAGTGAGCTGGATTGGGTTCACTCATTTTCAACCCGACTCGTAGTGAGCCAACACGTGTGAGCTGGGTTGATTATCTACTCAAGATGTTGCTGAAGTGAAACCAAGGGAGGGCTTGAGGTTTGTCATGTGACATTATATATGACATTTCCTTTATGTACCCTTTTGTCTTTTAATATTACATATATTTAATTTAAGAGATTTAATTCAATGACTTTGTGGAAGAAAAAATTATTTAATTTTAATTTATTTTCATGTCTTGAATGATGAGATCAGATTCAATAACTTTTTGAAGGAAAAAGTTATATAACTTTTGTTCATTTTAATAATATCTTAACCTACTCCATTTTTTTCTTTCAAAAAAAATCACTGAATTCACCCTCTTTAATTTGCATACCTTTCTTTGTTTATATTCTATAAATTAAGATTATATATGTAATTTACATTTTCATAGCATCGCCAAAATTTTGTGGCATTATTGGTTTTTCTGTTATCTCAGCACACCCACAAACAATGGTGATTAGTATGAATTTCATAGTTGTGTCAAATAATTGTTAAGATTCTTCTGTAATGTATTCACCTTAACCATGGTGATTAATCAACTTAACATCAACTTTATGTTCTTTTGCCTCTGAATTGTTATTGATTATTTTTTTTTTTTATTTTTTATATATATATATATATATATATATATATATATATATATATATATATAATGTAATTTAACCTAAATATTCTAACGCCTTTTCTGTCCTTTTATTACTTTTTTTTTGTCATTCACCTTTTTATTATTTTCTCTTTCTTTGCCATTGCTACCTAAGTAACTCTTTTCACAACACCTATTTGCCACCACCACAACATAAATTGAAATGATTGAAATTGATGAGTAAGGCCTAGAATTTTGGACATGTTTGATGAAAAGCTTGACCGGGTCACTTTGTAATTTTGATTGGTTCATACAGTGAATCAATTTTGTGTCTTAAATTCTTCACATGCTTTTACCAACCATGGGAAAACACCAAGTTATTATTCTTGATTGGTGAAGATTTAAATGGTGTGCGATTTATTTGTTCTCATTTTAGTGTGCTGAAAATTTTGCAATTTTCAATGGAAGTAATTATTTACTATTGTGATAATAGTTTAAGCACTAACGCGATTGTATACTTAACTTCGCTCGAGTCTTTTTAGCTAATAGCTTTGAGTGAAGAAAGGTATTTTGTTAAGCTTTGAGTGTTTTTTCTAGTTGGGTTAGGTAGGTTTGGATAGCATCACATGCATAGACCCATTATACCCTTAGGGAAGGGACCATGGTTAAGATTAGGTTGTTTTTTGATTATTGGTTTCATAGTACAAAACAATGGAATGTAAATTAGAGTGCACAATAGTAAGATATGATAGAAGCCCACGAATGTCTTTATGTGCGTCTCTGGAGACGGATCAGAAGAAAATTCAAATTAACAGTCAAAATTCTATTTTTTTTTATGATTAACCTATTTCAAATGTAAGAATTAAGAAAACCTTGCATTCATCTTCTATAAATATCAATTATAGATCCATTATAATAATCTTAGAATAACCTTAAAGAAGGAAACGTGGTTAAGTTTATAACGATTATAAATATAGGTATTTTGTAGGATTTTGATACTTGAAAAGTTTTTGTTTACAAATTTTTCTTTTCATGTCAATTGAGTTTCTTTTTGAGCCAATTGAGTCTCAAAACTTTGTTAAAAAATGACTTTCGTATCTTGTAACAGTTTAAGGTCCAACGCTTTTGTGAGAACCGAAGGAAGCAAAGACACACGAGGAGAAAACTTTATGCAAGTTTCCCATGTCTAAAGAAAGCGAATGAGAAAACTTCAAAATAAACCAGACTCAAAATTCTACTTCTTAACTGTAAAAATAGAATCATCTACCACTCCTTTGAAAAGGAAAGCAACAAGACTGTGTTGAGTTTGCATAAAGGAGAAATCTAACTTAAGTCATCCTTTTAGATTCCATACAGAAGATTAAGTGAAAAGGAGCGATGTAAACTGCAGTTCAGGATCAAAGTTTTAGGCCATTTTGGTTCATGAATTCCTGTGCTAAAGGATAGTTTTTGGTTTCATATATCCACTTGCATGTCTTCGTCAAGATTGGGACGACAATTCAGGTCTATTTCTCCTGCACTGCGTTCACCCTTCTTAACACAACCTTTGTTTATGCTTCCCTCTCTCTCTGAGAGACATGCACCATCTCCTTCATCTCTGTCATAAATATCATCATCATTCTGGATACCATGGAGTTGCTTCTTACGCGTCAAAAGGGTGTCCAAACGGTGTTTCACAGTGATGCAGGTACGGCAAGTGCATCCAGAACGGTGCCTCGGATGTTTGGTGCTGTCTCCAGCTGATGAATCACCAGGGTCAGCAACATTATCATCCAAAACTCCTGAACGTTCAACAATTAATTGTCTAAGTTTCAGTTTAATCAACTGGAATAAAGAATGAATCTATGGAGATTATTACAGAATTTGAATTTTTTCATGATTTTTTCTATATTATTTCTTTACTGTGTTTTTATAATATATGAATTACCACTAATTTTAACGCTTAAAATATATTAAAAAGATATTTAAAATTACCACTAATTTTAATATCTTAAAATATATTAAAAAAATATTTAAAATATCAATATATTTTTATTATCCCAGCATAGGATAGCAAGAAAAAAACCAATAAAAAATGTGGACTGGATTGATTACTGCATGATATTTTAAGAGATAACCTATTGTTTCAATGTTAACAAAAATGCAGGAGCTCTAAAGCTTTAGAATCTAAATATACACAGCAATTACAGAAGTGTAAAAAGTGGAGAGTCGGATCATCACACCTTTGTCGATTACAGTAATATTATCTGATTCCTTTGGACTCATTTCTTCTGATGCAAAGCTCAAAGACCTGAAAAGCCATTGTATGTAAGAACCATAGACCATGCATGAAATGCAAGTAGAGCATAATAGAATTTGAATTTGAAAAAGGATATATTATTATTTCTTCTATGAAGGACTACTTTTTCAGTCTTAAAATTTTTTATCTTGATGCCTATTTTTTAACTCTGATACAAACACTAAACAAGGAACTTCATCAACCACTTATCCTAAACCTTAATTACCTCAGGACCACTATTCCTTTTCACCACAGAATCCAATGGGAGTAATCTACTACACTTTCTTTAACATATCGAATGCAAGAAAACAGAATGAAAATTTTGAAGACAAGATCAAGCTACAAAAACTAGTGATAAAACTGTCACTCCCCAATCAAAATTTTCTGCTGGATTAAATATAAATAAGACTTATGCAATGTGTTCAATCTTACCCTGATGAACGAGCATTGATTGTAGTTCTCTTTCCAAAGACCGGGGGTTCCTAAATGAATGAAAATGAAGTCATATATTAGCTGAATAACAGAAATTTTAATGTAATGCTTCAAAGTACACATCATATATCATTCTATGTTCACCTTGAAATAGCAAACCAATATAATAAAAAGATGCACAGCCATGGCAGTGGCACTCATACTTACCTCATATTCCTCAAATTCTTGGTCCTCAATTGCTACGATACTGGCTTTGACACTAGGCGCTGGACAAAGCAAGTCCTGAGCTTCTTCCCATGTAACTCTCAACTCCATGGCATCTTCATTATGTATGAGCAACCTCTTGCACATAGGTCCAATATTTTGAGTCTTTTCTGAAACTGAAATTGGTAGTTGTACCAAATCGTTGTTTACCATCTCAGAATTTTCAGTTCGAAGACACTCAGCAATTCCAGTACCCAAACGGAAATGCTCTGAACATTTATTTAAGTAAGCATCACCATTCGCTTTCCTTGTCTGGAGAGGATCATGATAACTATTTCCTGCAGTTGTACCAGAAAAGGTTTTTTCCTTTGTTGGAAAAACATTGGAATTACCAGCAGAAGCATCCTGTTTCAATAATAATCATTTGTTAATTTTATGAAAAAAAAAATACATCATACACGCATTATCAAAAGAAGAGACAACGAACAGTGAAATAGAAAATAATGTCAGAACCTGTGTATCTGTAGAATCTGATGCCCTTCTAAAACCCAAAACAAATTTGCCTCCAGGATCTATCCGACTAAATATCACTGCAGCAGAATAAGTTTACAGCCATGAAACACATTTACTTCTGATCACATTTTCAAACAAAATCAGAAAACCGAATAAATTTTTTCAGTAAAGTATTAAACAGCAACGAAACAAGTATGTGCGTAGATCAGTGCCCAGATGAAATTATATACCAATGTCGCCAGCATTTAGTTGCAAGGCCTGTATGCAAGGGGTTACTCCCTCTAATACATACATTCTACTGTTGTTATTAGGCCAAAATCTAAACTGAAATGTCCACTCATTTCCCTTCACATCTTTCATATGCAAAGGAACACCATCTGATTGTGAAATAGGAGGAAAGTAAGCCTGAAATTCATGTGCAAATTGTTACATCAGATATGCTGCAATTAAAAGGTGGTAACATATTTCTTTATTAGAAAACTTTTTACAAGAATGTTGCATGCATGAACATGTGCACAAACAGATAGAGACAGAAATGAAATGAATAAAGGGTTACCTCAGCGCAAGATTTTGGCAGAACAAGACGACCAATTCGACCTGCATCACTGGCACTCAGTACCTTCTCAAATAAAGGCACTATAGTAGATTTCAAGCTGTGATTATATAGTTAAGGAAACGGGTATAATGAATTAACTGTATAACAGAGTTTAATGCAGATGCTGTGTAAATATTGTAAATTAGAATTCATAAATTAGAATTTGATCAGAGATTCTCAGTATTCTTTCTCTTCTCTCTTTTTCAAGTGCATCCCACACACTGCTGTTGCCAACTTACTAAATAGTTTTCTCTCAACCATCTCACAGACTCCAACTACTACGTCTCTTTCATCTTTATTTATACTTAAACCTCTTGAGGATCTATTTATTTCAATCAACCCTCTTTCAATTTTTTTTTTTTGCTTCTTATAGTTTTTTTTTTAATAAAAATATACTCTTATTGATAACATAAAATTAAAAATATTTTTAATTGTATCACGTTATAATTATTAAGCACTTTAATGGATAATTTTACTGAACACTTATATTTTAATGAACTATAGCAGTTTAACGGTTTTCAATTACTAATTATCTTTTCGGCGTTCCGGTTACGGTAACAAAAATAAAGTTCATATATCAATATTAATATATTAAAGTATGATGTTGAAATAATAAAATAAATACTGTTAATAATATAGAAATTATAACAAATAGAATTATATAAAAGTATATAAAAACTAATAGTTAAATGCAATAAATTTATTATCTGTCGTTATCAAAAACTTATGCGATAAAAGGGTAAAAATATGAAAATTCAATCCTATATATAACAGGTATGAATAAAAGAATAGAAAATTAATATATAATAATATATTACCTTTTGTAGGGCAGATGCTGATTAAAGAAAAAACAAGCTTATGTAAAGTAGAAGAAAAATAATAGACAGTTTATGGACAAGAAGGAAATAAATATAAAAAACTGGAATTTTAAAAATAAAAAAACTTGAAATAGTATATAAAAGATGTTAAAAATTATTAAAAAAAATATTAGTAGTAGTATAGAGAAATTATATAACAAATTATTGAACCATATTGAATAATATATATATATATATATATATATATATATATATATATATATATATATATATATATATATATATAAACGGTAGTAAGTAGTAAGATATATATTAAGGCTTATATTTTTGCTGATAAAAAAATCAAAGCTATTTTATTTTAAATTTTTTCCTAACATTTTTATTAATTTATTTCACCTTTTAGATGTATTATTCATTATAGACGATCTTGTTCAAATTAGACAATAACATTATAGTATAGGCAAAAGAAATCTCTTTTCCATATGGAATACAATTGTATACTCACTCACTTTTCATTTAATGAATTGATTTCATTATTAAGTATCTAATTTTTTTACCATTAATACAATTTTGATATAACAACTATTTTGGACCTACAACAAAACTTTCTATATTAATAGATTTTATTAACTTCTATATATATATATATATATATATTGTGTTGTTTCTATTAAAATCAGCAAATAATGCCATGTAACGTGAGAAAGAGTTTTCCACAAATATATATATATATATATATATATATATATATATATATATATATATAATCATAAACTATATATACTTAGTTAAAACACAAAATTTGAAATAAATTATTACATAACTTTTCTATTTTTTCAATTATTTATAGTAATAAATAAACTTATTTATATTTTTTTTATAAACATTTTATTAGTAAGCAAATATTACTCCCAACAAATTTGTATATCTCTTGTCAAATGAAGTTAAAAAATCCCTAATAAAAAATGTAATTCTGGTGGGTGATTCAACCTTTTAGACGACAGTGGACAGCATAAAATATTTCTCTCTCAAACCTCTCAAACTCAAACTAATTCTTTCATCTTTGTTTACTTAGTAAGTCTCTATTCTATTGTATTTTTTCCTATGCTTTTTTTACATAAATTTTTCAATGACCTTTAATTAGTTTAAATTTTTCATTGTAAATCTGTTGTTTTTAAAAATTGTTTATTGTGAATTTTAATTATATAAAAATAAGCATTTATGATATGTAATGCAGAGGCTAAAAGGAACTATTTAGCATAAATATAAAAGGATACTCTCCAGATAATTGCTGAAGCTCTTGGTCTGTAATTCTAGGCCAGTATCGAGAAAGTAACATATTCTTGCCTTTCCCATCAGTAGGTGGCCGTGCAACACGCTCTTGAGAAATCATTCCATTGCTTGATTCCATTATGGATATTGCATTCATCAATGGTTTAGGCATAATGGAAAGAGGTCTTTTCCCTTGATGAAAGGAAGAAGATGATGTTTTACCATCAAATCTCCTTTCTGCAATCTCTGAAGCAGAAGGTACCACAGAGTTTCCTGATGAGGCTCCCAGAGACATATTCAATGAACTTGATCTCTGCATACTTCTACTCTCCCATGTTGGTCTGTTATTTTCTAATGCACTAAACTTCAATGAATAATTAGACGGTTTCATCATATTTGAAAATCTCATTTCTTCTCTGTTTAGATCAATACATGAATCTATGTCATCTCTCTTAGCTTGAGGCCAACGGCTGGATTCTCTACCATCAACAATTCTGCGCATCTGCATAAATTTTCTTTTGCTAGAACCATCAAGGAATAGTCTGTCATCAATATGTTCAGTATGACGATCACTTGCATGATTTTTTGCTGATCTAATAGACCTTCCAGTCTCCTGTATCTGCAACAAAAACATCAAATCAAATAATAATGAGATAATATAGCAGTAGGAATTCATCAACTGTTGAAAATTATTACAAGCTATAAAAGACTTTGTCACATAAAACAATAGGAGATCAAGACTAGAAGCAAGATGAAGAACATAATTGGAAAATTAACAGTATGACAGAAGGAGAGACAGTCAGAAATTAGGAATGGGGAAAATTAGAACAAGTAACATTACATTACATGAGTGACATTAAGTACGTTTGCTTCTTTTTAAAATTTGCATCATCTGGCATTACATTTTCTGTTTTATAACACAATCACAACTTCACAATTGTTTGAAAGGTAACAAGGCTGCATTCGATCCTTACGATTTCAGCAACAGTATTCACATTTGAGAGAGAGTAATTTTTGTGATAATTTAGACATGAATGTACTGTTGTAGAAATACAATTCGGCAAAAATATGAGATTGACTAAAATATACATAGCAAGAACCATATTAGTTACTAAGGAAATAAACTCGAAGCCTGGAAATCATCCTTCAAAAATAAATACTCAGATTAACCTTACCAGAGGAATTTGAGAAGCCCTCAAACAGGTTGAGCAACCTATACCTCCAAAATCAAGGTATTCAAAAGAAAACCTTGATATTATGCATCCACAGTGGATAGACTGCAAACCAAGTCAAAAAATACACTAAGGAGAAAAAGCCAAGACTTGAATAGAATTTAAATAGAAAAAAGATATTTTACTGCTTACCTTGTTGCAAAAGTTGCACTCTCTCCAACCAGTTTGATGCAGGTGGAATTTTTCACAGAAAATTGAATTGGCATACGCAGATCTAACGCAAAAAAAGTGACACATTAAGGAAATTCACGCAGTCACAGTTACGGTCACAAACACTGTAAAATCCTTGACCTCAGAAACTGTGGTGACCAAATAATACTCATCCATTTTAAAAGAGTCAAACTCACAAAATCGCCCAACAGCGAAAAAATCCATCAAAATTCAGCACAGAAAAAGAAAAAAGGAGATAAATCAAATTTTACCCGCACTTATCGCAGAGCCTAGCGAATCCACCCGATCGCAGAGGCCACCCTTTCTTCCACTCTCTCGCATAGCCATTCTTGCAAGCACCATTCATGCAAACATCGAGCTCCATCCACTGCAAACGCAAAACCCTAGAAACAACACAAAAACGGATTAAAATGACAGACAGATTTCGAGATAAATAGGAACAACAAAACCAGCCTCGGAAAAACAAAACAAGTCTGAGGTGCTTTCTGTGTGCTGCAACAACAATACACTTACAGTGGCGAAGGAATTTGGAAACGTGAAGTATTGTTGTTGTGTTTGGGTAAGAGAGAGAAAGTGAATGAGTATATATAGAGAGAGAAAGAGAGTGCATGCAAAGTTGGAAAAGAACGCGGTTTTACATAATAAAGGTTGAAGAGAAGTGCGAAAAAGGCATGCAGAAGACCGCTAACCTTAACAACAGATTTTCCTTATCACTCTCTTTTCCCTTCTCTTCACACTAAGCTTACTGTTTCTCCAGGTTGACTTTAACGCTCACCCTCTCTCACCAATTCCTCTTATTTAATACTTCAATTAATTTAAATATATGTATTTATGTCACAATTAATTTTTCAAAACAGAAATATGTTGCTTTTTGCATGATACTCAAATCCTGACAAAAATGAATAAATATTAATAAAAAAAAACTGTTTACTATTTATTGGGTTTGAATGTGTGCCAAAAATAATAATTAAGTTCATTTGATTATTGGTCTCACAAAATAAATTTATGTTTTGTAAATTATCATAAGAAAAAGGATTAAATATATTTTTTTTCACTTAACTTTTCGTAAAAATTATAATCGGTCAATCTTTGAAATTTTATTCTAATCTATTCTTTAAACTTTAGAAATATATGGATTTAATCTTTTTAATTATATTTTGTTAATTTTATTTGACGTTTCAAACACGTTTCATGATCACATTTGAGTTTTTTAGACCATTTGACATATCTTCATTTCAATGTTAAATAAGAAACACGCTTGAAACATCAAATAAATTTAACAAAATTAGTTAAAAAGATTAAATTCACATACTTTTAAGGATGAAAACTGAATTAGGTTAAAGTTTCAAAGATAGACTAATTATTTTCACAATTTAAGAGATCAAAAATATATTTAACCCTAAAAAAAGAGTTTCTAAATTAATGACATCACATAAATGTTTTTTTAAAGGTTTTTTATTTAATTTTGTTGATAAATGGTATATTTTACAGAATTTTAATTTTAGTTTTTAAGTAAAATTAAATTCTTGTAATTTTATTTATAGATCAAATAGTTTAATGCCATTTTTTACTTTCAACTATATGTTTGTTTATCGGTGTATTGTTTAAGTTATATCTTAAAATAACTTTTCTATAAATAATTATAAGAATTTGAATTTTTTTAAAAAAATAAAATAAAAAATGTCAAAATATACCGGTATCAATAAAAATTTTAAGGAAATATTAGTAAAAATACATACTGGTATGTTATTTTTCTTATGATAATAAAAAATTAAAAAATTATAATTATTATGGTATTAAATATTAATCATTTTTATGACTTTAATGTAAATAGTTTTTATTATTTCATAGGTAGTTTTATAATTAAAAATAAATAAATTTAAAAAGACCGTCAGGTTGAAAAAAAAATAGCAGATTGATAAAATAAAAATTTTAATTTAAAAAAAAATTTAGAGGTAAATTTGGAAAACAAGGACACAAATAGAAATTTCTCCTTTATATGTATAGATAGAGCACCCCTTAAGTGCTCTTTCTTAATTATATCAATTCTTTGCTGATAAAAAAAAAGAAATATATATATATATATATATATATATATATATATGAAAGTATTGAATAAACATTAAATTCAATCATTAATAATTATAAACACTTTAACGATCATTTTATTGCACTTATATCTTAATAAATTATGAATTTAGCCACTTTAACCTATCTTTTAAACTAGTTTGGGTTCATATGTGAATATTAATAGGTTTAATAATGCTTCGAGTGTATTTAGTGTTATTCGAATATTTAATCTAACAAGTTGTTTAATATTTATTCGATTTAATCTTTTCATCTATGTGTTTTAATATCTATTGCTAAGTTGTTTTTCTTTTTATCTATTTATTAGAATAACAGAACAATTAGGGTTCGACATTTTAGGTTTATTGTGCAGAAGTGCATGTTTTTTCTCATAGACAAGTCAACTACTTTTTATTGGTCGGATAGAAAAAAACGTTGCAACTATTTCACTGTGGTAGTGACTTCCTTCACCTCGTGGTGGTCTCCTGATATGCTTGGTAATGTAGAGGGAGAAACAAGATAAATAAAAAAATAAAAGAAAAAATAATAATAATTCAATATTGATTAAAAGAAATGGATATCAAAAGTTAAAAAGGTATAATTGATTGAAAAATTTGTTTTGACGAAAGGTCTAAATGAATAAAAGAAAAAAAATATATAATATAATACTTAAAACTATGAAAAATTTTATCCACTAATATTGGGTACTCAATTCAGAGAATCTAATTTTATTAAAAATTAAATATTTATTTGAACGATATTATAATATATTAAAGTATTATGTTGTAATAATAAACAAAAAATTGTAAATATATATATATATATAATAGTATATTCTTTCAACATTTTAATAAAATACTCAGCCTACTTTTTCTTTAATATATAATAGTATATTCTTTTGGTTAGTTGATTTGATTATAACTTTAACAGTTATGCTATATAGTATTGTTCTTATAGAAATCAGTAGATAAAGTGCATAGTGGGAAAAGTGTTGTGTATGAAAAATTTACAAAACTTAGAATACATTTTAGAGTACTGATATATTTTTTTAATATATAATTTTTGAGTTTTTTTTTGGATGAATGAGTAATAATAAGTTAAGACTTCTTACCTGAAATAAATGTATTTATTAACAGACTTCAGACTGAAATTACTGATTTAGTAGCTAAAAGTATATGATGGTTTGGTCTGGGCCACCATAGGCCCATTCATTTTCTAAGACAGTTTGTGCATGAGATGGTACATGTAGCAGTAAACTATTAAAAAATCAGCAGTTAAAGGTCGGGGGCTTCTCCATGCACCTCCAAATGTTCTCCGGTGCTCCAAAAATTATCATTTTACCCTTAATTAATTTTTACCTACTAGTGGGTGAAAGTAATGAATGAAATTTACTGTGTTTTCACTTTTCTTTGTTTTTTATCTGGTAGTGGGTGAAAACAGAGCTTTGCACCCCTCAAAACACTTTTTTCTTCTTTCTATTTTTTCCACAGTTTCTTCTAGTTCCACAATGCTTTCGAACTTTCGTCTGTGGTCTTGTCTGTTCTTCAAGGTGTCAGTGGTCCCTGACTTCAAGCTCATCCTCTTGTTGAAGATGCCATTTTTGTCGACATCCGCTTCAGAAATTGTGATGTAGATGTCGATATCCGTTTCATGAATTCCTGAAACGAATCTCGACATCCATTTCGTAACGTCGAGATCTGTTTCACAAATTTTTGAAACGGATCTCGACATCCGTTTCACACAAAAAAAAATACGAAATAGATCTCGAAATCCGTTTTGCAATTTAAAGAAACGGATCTCAACATCCGTTTCAATAAAAAACCAAAAAAAATATCGAAATGGATGTCGAAATCCGTTTCATAAATTTCTAAAACAAATTTTGAGATCCGTTTCAAAAAAAAAAAAAGACGATCTCGACCTTCTTATAAGCCTGGCAGATTAAAGCTATTAAAACATTCATTGATGGCACACATGGCATAGAGCATACAACACCATTCAATGAGAAAACAAATGATGTTCCTCGTGTCTTTGCCATATAACCTCATTTTCCTTCGACAATTCCTCAATGCTTTGCACTACCTGTTGTATATCCATACCTTGGCTCCTAGAATCATCCGTGGTCACAAAATCTTCTGCAAGTGGAGTTGGGATCTTGTTTCATCGAGATCCACGGTGGTGCCAACTGTTCCGGCAAAAAATTTGTGTTCCTCACCGAAGACAAAAAGTAAGAACTTTCTTGATTTAGATAAAATTAAGAATACTAAGATTAAAATAGTTCTTTCACTTCTAAATAAGTGAGTGTTTTATCTATAGAAAAAGAAAAGTTAGACATAATCTCCACTCCACTCCACTCCCACAATCAAGAATCTTCCCGTTACAAGAAATATCCAACAATATTATCCTAATTCTCCGTCGATAAACTTATCTTACCTTCTGTTTTCTCCTTTGCCCAACACCCTTTAGAGTCAGTCCAAAACTTTCTTGTTCGGACTGAGCCTGTAAGTGCATTATGAGACATGACCTTCTTTGAGTCATATCCACGTTCATCTTTACCTCTAATTTGATCCTTTCCGTAGTTGAATTCAAATCCTAGTTGAATTCAAATCCTAGCTCGACCCAAATCCTAAGAGATCATCCCATAACTTTAAGAGATCTTCAGTGAAACTCATGACTTTATGACAAATCTTAATTGAGTTGGAATTGAAAACGTGTGGGGATGGTACAATTTTAAATTTTTATTTATTGAAATTTTGTACATAAAAGTTTACTCAAACAATTGATATGAAAATGTTGTCTCCATCAAAATCCTGCTAAAATTAAACTGATACTTCAATTAATGATAAATTTTTTGAAGGTACACAAAAGTAATGTTGCAAATTATTTATTGTCATTATTTTTTTTGAAATGTCCTTTTTATGAATATGAGCTGTGCAACTTCTACATGGTTGGGTGGTAGCCTCAAGTTGGTTTAAAGGATTAGTGATGGATGAGGACAAGTGAACAACTACCAACCCTACCATTCAAAGAATAATATTTTGGATAGATTTAAATGTTATGCTATTTTGTAATATTTTGAATATTTTTCTTCTATTACGTTATCATCGAAGGAAAAGGTAACATCACACCTAACATGGAAAGTACAGTGGTGAGAAGAAGAAGATAGATGAAATGCGGGTAAAGCATTGGAAGGCAGAGAATATTAGAGACAAAAGTGTGGGTTTTATTACAAAACCATCTCAAAACCATTCATGAGTTGAAGTTGTGAGAGATTTACAATGGGACCAACACAGAGACATCACCACAACATACCCAATGGGAGGCCAATTATACATGGCATGGAGCAACCCCATTTTGAAACATTGATGATACAGGGAGAGTAAGAAAGAAAAAATAATAAAGGGGATTGGTAATGATGATGTGATGAAGTCTAAAAGGACCTTGGCTTTGCAACAATGGTGGAATGCTTTAGTATGTGCAAGCTAAACTGTCCTCCTTTCTCACTAGTGTCAATCTGGGACTGCCCAGGGGGAGGCAAGAGCTCAAAGTTTTGGACCAAACGTCCCAAAGTGATGCCAAGAATGGGCAATGCAAGAATGATTCCGGGGCAGCTTCTTCTCCCAACACCAAACGGAAGGTACCTGAAGTCATTGCCATTCGCTTCCACATGCGACTCCTCTTCGAAGAACCTCTCTGGCCTGAACTCTTCTGGCTTCTTCCAGTGTGCAGGGTTGTTCGCCAGCCACCATGCATTCACCAAAATCTTGCTCTCCGCTGGGATGTCAAACCCACCAAGCTTAGCATCGTGGAGGTTCATGTGTGGGACAAGGAGAGGGATTGCCATTCTAAGACGAAGGGTTTCCTTCACCACTGCTTGAAGGTATGGAAGTTTTTGAATATCTGGTTCAGTCACCTGGTGTCCTGGTCCAAGAACTCTCTCAATCTCATCCCTCACTTTCTGCTGGATCTCTGGGTGGTTCACAAGCTCAGCAATACCCCATTCAATTGACCACAGAGTTGTTTCAATTGCTGTTCCATAAACACAGTTCATACATCAGAAAAAAAAAAAAATCACCAAACAATTTTCATGATTGCATCTTAATCATTCTTTTTCCTCTTTTACCTTGTAATTCAAAAGCAAAACAAGTAGACAATCTTATACTTTTGGCTAATGTAGGCCCACCTACCCAAATTTGGTCACCGTCATTACCTACTACCGGTACCACCATTTTACTATTACCCAACTTACATTTAGGACCACCATTAAATAATTAAAAATGGTAAAAAGTTAGGAGAGAGAAATAGATAAGAACAAGTCTCCATATAAGGTGACACGTCAGAATAAATAAGTTGACAAAATATATGAGTGAGTCCCCACATAGCGTGGGAGGAGTACCCACCCTGCACTTCAATCTTCCACCTAACCCATTTTGATAAATTCAATGAATACCTAAATGTCTACGTGTCCCGTTTCACCCCTTTAAATCACGACGCAAATTTTCCCGTGTGCTTATTAAATACCGTTATGTTTGGTATCTCTCATAAATGAAGAACAATGAATAATATATCAGTATTGTAATCCGTATCAATCTCATACTCTTTTTTCCGTAGAGAATAAATAAGCTAAATTTGTGAAAAAGAATCGGTCAAATTGTTGTTGTTCAGTAACTTTCGAAAATAAACAAATGAGTTGGGCGTTAGTTGACGATGCTGAAAAGATAACTATAATGGCCGAAGTTAATATATACAAGCAATTATTTAGTATTTTGTGACAATAATAGAAGGGAGAGCATCTTACCAGCAACGTTGATGTTCTCAACAATGTAAAGCACGTTGTCCTCGTTGATCTCGCCCTTTTTCTCAGCATCCAAAATGTGATCGATAGCACATTTAAGTCCTTCGTTGTTAGTGCTCTTCGAGCTTCCAATATTCCTGTTTTAATTCACATTTATTTAATTAATCACAAATAAATTCTTACTACTATGCTTTTTAGTTACTCCGTAACGTCAAATTTCTATCAGTAAAATTGGCTATTTAATTTTGGACGGTCTCATCAATGATCACACTGATAAAAAGCAAAAAAAGCAATAGGAGTTCTTTTCAAGCATAACAAAATTTACTTTCCACCTCAGTTGAAGTTTAGCACGTTTTGTACCCATTAAAAGAATATTATAAACCAAGAAAGAGAGAGAGAGGAACTTTTTGACTCAATCAAAGCTACTGGTGCCCCAATCACCAAGATGCAAAACTGGTAAGGATTCTTAAAAGGGACACAGAAAGTACTAAAAGGAAAAGTAAGAAACCAAATGATTGAAAACACAAAAAATAAAGCATGGATCGGAAAAACGATAATCAAGAGAAAAAATGATTTCAGCTTTATCTTCAAATTTTAAGCAATGTCACGCTATTAATTAATAATTCCCAGAAACTTGTACCATTTTTTAAGTTTCCCTCTCTCAGAACCATTTACCAAGAATTACAGTAAAAAATTATAAAAAATACTAACAACCAGTTAGAATTTGGCAGAAAGGGGTGTTGCAGTGAAAAAACGAAGGAAGAAAAGGAAACAAAACACTTACTTCCTCTCGTCGACGAAGTAATCCTTGAAAAGCTTCAACCTGGTTTCTTTCACCTCCTTGCAAATCTTCAAGTAACCCTTCAAGAAGGGTCTCAAGATGGGAATGAAATCGCCGTAGTTATACTCGAAGCTCTGAGCCAAGCGACTCCTCTCGCCGTTCAGCGCTCTGAGACGCTGGAACAGAGGGTCCTCCTCGCTCTCGAATCTCCGGTCGAACATGATGCGGTACATGTTGTTGTACATCATGAGCTGGAGCCTGCGGCGGATGACCAAGCCGGAGACGGCCGCGTCGGGGTTCTTCCTGACGTCGTCCACGACGGCGGCGGCCTCGGCCTCCCAACCGTGGCGGTACTGCTGGACGACCTTGTTGGTGAAGAAGGGCACGGTCATGATGCGGCGCATCTTGCGCCAGTGCTCGCCGTAGACGGTGAAGACCATGTCCTGGCCCTCGCCGGTGAAGATGTCGAAGACGACGTTGCGGGTGCGGGAGCCGAACTCCACGCCCTGCGTGTGCAGCACCTCCTTGGCGAGGTCCGGCGAGGAAACCACCACCAGGTTGCGCTGGCCCATGCGGAGGAGGAAGATGTCGCCGAAGCGCTTGGCGAGTTGGGTGAGGTTGCGGTGGTTGAGGTCGTCGCCGACCTGGAGCCAGTTGCCGAAGATGGGCACGGGGAGTGGGCCCGGCGGGAGCTTGAAGCGCTTGCCGCGGACCTTGGAGACAACAATGGCTACCACGGCCGCTAGGAAGAGGCCGAGGAGGGTCTTCTCCAGGAGGAGGAGATCCATTTTGGTGACGTGACGGTGGTGAATTGAGAAAAGTGTTACGGTTTGGTTAATTTGGTTTGTTGAGTGATTTGGAAAGCGTGGCGCGTTTGTGAGGGTTTTATAGAAGGGATTGTGACGGTAGCTGGAAGAGTGTTAGGTGGAGCTTGTGGTTCGTGCGCTGTGTTTCTTATGTACTACGAATACGTTTCATTTTATTTTCTTTCTAACAATTTATTAACCAAATCATTTTTTATTATTTTCTTAAATCACTAAATTATGCCTATTTTCAATGTGGACGTGACCATTTTCTATATTAATTATTTTAATTGTGTGATTGCATTACTCTTTAAGTAGTGGATGTGATGTGAAGAGCCCACCGTGTCTAGTTAGCTATTAGCACTGAAGCCAATTATTATTTTAAAAAAATGAAAGATAAGTTTAAGAAATGGAATGGACTTTTTTCACTGCTAGTGTATTTTGTTAGGTGAGATGGTGAGAGAAAAAAAAAATAAAAAAAAAAATGGGACAAGATGAATTTTGTGAGTCTTATTAAAGTGAAAAGGAGGTTATACTTATTTTGAAGCCAAATTGTTAAGTAATTTGAGTTAGAATGTAACGGTGACGGCGTTAAATGACGCTGACTTTGAGGAAGGTGAGTGGATGGTAAAGATAGAAGAGAGAGAGAGTGATGAAGGTTTTGGTTGTAGTAGGTGAAGAGGGGTTGGTGGCCGCCACATCCTTTTGTATTTCATGTGTGGTGTATTTCTCATCTTCCTTCTCCGGTTATTCCATTAAGGCGTTTTCAATTTTTTTTTTTTTTGTAGTCACAAACTAAGAATACTTCAAGACTTTGTTTAAATTTTACCACTATATACTTTACATTATTCATATATTTAGTTTCCATACAATATATTCTTTTCATATTAAAAATATTATTCACGATTCCCATTATAGTCTCTAAATTTAATAAAATTCAAAAGGAAATTTGCAAATTTTATTAGTATGTCTTGTCAGTTCAAATAATAAAACATGTTTGATATATTTTGTTAAGTGTCATGATAGTTCCAGTGCCTTCATGCCGCACATGCGTAATAATGATTTTCATGTTGTAGGCAACTAAGTAAAGTTACGCACTACGGTGTGTTTTCTTCAAGAAATATATTGTTTGCATTTGTAACGATAAATTTAAGAGTGTTTCCGGTGTTTATTTTAATGGATTTCAACTAATTTGAGAGGATGAATTTGAAGGAAATTATAAGATTCTCATTCTTTCATTTTAAGGAGATAAAAAATAAAGACATGTGAACTTTGATATTTTTGTCCATAACATTTATATGTGGTTACAATATATTTTTTTATTAATAACAGTTTTTTGTTAATAAAAAAAAATTAAAGATACCTGTTATATTCTAAATTATTAAAAAATTAAATATTTTTTTCTTTTTACGTATAACATATAATAACGTATTTAATTTTTTATTAATTTGAAATAACAGTTATATAATGTAAATTATTGAAGAGTAATATATAATTATGAACTGTCAATTACTGCTGTTTAAATTAAAAAAATTTTCTGATCTTATGTTACGCACTTATGCAAAAAAAAAATTTCTTATAAAAATTTTAATACTTAAATATGACATTAAACATGACATGCACAAATTAATATTAAAATTATTTAAAAAAATTAATAATAATAATTATTAAACCTTGTGAATAATTAATAATAATGATAATATTAATTATAATAATAATAATAATAACATTACTAATATAATAATACTAAAACTAATAATTATTAGTATATTTGATTACATACTAATTTTAAGCATTTTAATCGTAGGAGTAAAATTGTAATATAAAAATGTTATCTATTACAATATTATTTTATATTTATTTAAGGATTAAATATGAAATTTTGTTATTTGTCTATTTTAAAACTTTGGACCAATTTAGTCCTTCATCTTTCAAAATATGGATTTAGTCCTTTTAATCAAATTTTGGTAGGTTTATTTGATATTTTGTATGCATATTTCAGGATTATATTTGAGTTGTTTATACTGTTTGACACATTTTTGCTTTAATGTTAAGTCAAATACTATTATGAAATGTGCTTGAAATAACAAATAAACTTAACAACAAAATTTGATTAAAAGGATTAAATTCACGTATTTCGAAAGATGAATGACTAAATTGGTCTAAAATTTCAAAATGGACTAATTCCAAAATTCACGCATTTAACCCTTTATTTAATAATCAAATCATTCACAAATTTTACCTTCAAATCTTTTCACTTTCATCTCTCTGTCCCTTGAAATAAACAACTTCACTTTACTATCTTCATACCCTCAAATTCATCTTTAGAAGCAAAAACATCTTTACTCTTATTTAAATCTCCACATCGTTTGTTTCCCATTGCTAAAAAATCTTTGAAATTCAACAAAATTTTTATACTGAAACAACAACCAAATGTAACATTATATTTGGGCGATTTCAACAACTTAAAAATTTAAATATTTAGTATTTGAGTTCCTTATAATTAAAATTTCTCCTAGTTTATTTGGATAAATTATTTTTGAAATAACTTATATTTAAACTTTTCTATTTAGACAAAGTAACTTAATTTTTATTTTAAGACAAACTCAACTCTATTATTGAGCTCAAGTTGAATTAGTATGACCTTCAATACGTGACGATTCATTTAGATTTTCGGTGCGGGTTGATTCTTGTACATTAAAAGTGGGTCAACTAGACCTATGGGCCGACTTAGCTTGACCTTCACCTTAGACCAACTTGGCTTGCCCTTCAATACGGGTCAACTTGGTTCGCCCTTTGATACGAACCAACTTAGCAAGACCTTTGACTCAAGTAAACTCAGCTTGACTTCGATGTAAGCCTAGGTTGACCCAGCTCGATCTTCGACACAGGCCAACTGGCTCAAACTTCGACCTAACTCGATTCGACCTTCAATCTGAGTCGACTCGGTTTACTTTGCTCGACTAAACTCAACTTTGGATTGGGTCGACTCAACTTGACTTCAATCCAAGCTTGACCTTCGACTTGACCTTAGTGAAGAAAGTAACAATGGAGTGAAATTTCAAATTTCTTGTAATTTTGAGGGTATTTGAAAATTTTCTATTATATTAATTTTAAATACCTTCCAAAATTCATTAAATTTGAATTTATTTAGTTATTTTATATAAAAAAAAATCATTTTAGTGGGAAAATTTTTAAATTCTTTAAATAAATGAATTATTTTTCTAAATTACTTTTCCAAATGCAACATAATAAGATTGCCATATCTCATATTAATATTCTTCGACATTTTTTCTCTCACTTTGAACTATACTTATTTCATAGAGATTGGAATTGACTTGGATGTGGACAATTTCAAGTATATCTTATCTGAGAGGTTATTTTTGTGTTTAAATTATTTTTTTAGAGTGTATGATTATACAACCTAGTTATGGCTTTGAGTAAATATGATTCCATATATGTTTCAACTAGATTATGGGTTTGGAATATATATATATATATATATATATATATATATATATATATATATATATATATATATATATTTACATAAGACAGTAATATGTTTCATATGTCATTATTTGACATTGGTTAATGATTTTTTGTTCCTTAGAGAGAGTTGGTTGGTTTCAAGTATATATTTATGATAGGATTCTGAGTTTGGTTAATTTCAAAAGGACATGTATTTCTATACAACAACAAAAAAGTGAGGACCAATATCTTATGTGGATGGATAATACTTAAAGTTAAATCACACTCTCTCCTCAATACAAATTGATTTATAATGAAAATTTTAAAATTCATTAATAAAATCTATCGATAAACTCTTTATCAATATATTTATTTTCATCAATAAAATTTCATCCATAATTAACCAAAATCTTATAATAATATTAATGTCCCAGAATTACTTTTCCTCGTAGAGTTAAACATACTAAGAAATAAATTATTCATAAGACTCAAAACATTAATTTACAGTGAGAACTAATCTTTAAAAAAGTTGTTAAATAGGAACAGTTTTAGAAAAAAAAAATCATTAGAATGACTAGTTTAAATATAAATTTATAAACTAAATATTATCCGTATTTAAATAATTGTTATAATGAATAAAAATATTTATAAATTAAGTTTTAAATTAATCTCTAATATTAAATTTTAAGGGTGTGGCTATTTAGAAATTAACGTCCAAATTATATCTTAATACATTTGAAGTGTCTCTGTACATACTGGTTACTATGAGTCTAAATAATTGTGATTGCAAGAGACAGCGAAGAAGATTAATAATAAAGGTGTCACTCTTTAGTGGCATACCCCATGACCATCACTCTCCTTTACTCAACTTAAATTGCGACATGCAGTCTAATATTGTGTTCGTACAAAGTATTTCAATAATTTTAATAGATCGAAATTGATTATATTTTAAATTTTTGTAATTGAATTTTTTTACTTTTTAAATAATTGGTTAGAATAAAATAATTGAAATACTTTATATTTCAATTTCTTATTTCATAAAATAATTAAATTTCTTTACTCAAGTAAAATTTTATTTTAATAATATTTATTTTAATATATAAAATTTATAAATTAAATTTAAAAAATAAAATTGTCAATTTAAAATAATTAAATTCGGTTAAATTTTGATCTGACAAACTCGATTGATTTGACTAAATTTTGACCGACATAAACTTAATCTAATTTGGCCAAATTTTAGTTAGGGTCAACTCGTCAAATTCGGCCAAGATCAATTTGGTCAAATTTTAGTCAGATTTTACTTGATCGAATTGGACTAAATTTCAGTTAGACCAACTCCGTTGCATTCGGTCAATTTTCGTTGGGGATGACTAGATCGAATGTGGTCAGGTCGATTTGGCCGAATTTCGGTCAGGTTGACTTAACTCAATTTTGGTTGACTCAACTAAATTTCAGCCACAGTCAATTCGACCGATTTTAGCCAAATTTCGGTCACGACCAACTCGGTCATATTCTCCAAATAAATAAATTAATATCTTAAATTGCCTAATCCATTGACACTGTAAATATTTTCTTAATAGATTTTAGGCTTAATTACTGTTTTAGTCCTCTTATTTGTTATCAAATTTCAAAATGATCCTTCTATTATCCAGAGTCTCAATTTAGTCCTCAAATTTTCAAAAGTGACTCAATTTAGTCCTCAAAGTTAACAGCGTCAAAAATCAATAACGGAACAGTAACATGGCTGTTTTACTCTGGCTGACTTGGAATTACGTGGTCAGTTAGAATTATGTGGAGACACACCCAACCCCTTCCACCCACCACCAAGAGAAGACACACCACGAATTTCTTTGTGTGAACATGAGCATGACCTACAAGAGTTGGCTTCGGACATCTCTGTTAACAACAAAATCTGGGGCGAAATTAATTACAACAATGTTATGCCTGCACTATAGCGGAGGAGATGAATGCACCGTAGCTGGTAAAGAGTTAGGGTTTCATGAGTCCCATTTCTGAAGGAAGTTAAACATTTTCAACATATGCCACGTCAATTACCCTTGCCTTTTAAAAACGTTGACACATATCAGTACAATTGTGCCACCTCATTACTATTTGAACGGCGTTTGTTTAAATTAAACAGTGAAGACTAAATTGAGTCACTTTTGAAAACTTGAAGATTAAATTGAGATTCTGAATAATAAAAGGACCATTTTAAAATTTGCTAACAAATAAGAAGACTAAAATAGTAATTAAACCTAGATTTTAATCGATATATAACTCAAATCCTGAAACTCAGTTTGTATTTGTTTATTTTTGTGAATATGTATACTTTACACAGGCTAATCTGAATGCTTCAGAAGTGGAATATAATATTGCATTGAAAACTCAGTTTCCGATGTTAGAAAAAAAGAGACACATATAAGCAGTGTTGTAAGTTAGATGATAAATTATGTAGCCGTCAACGTTTATATATAATATTGGCAAGTGTCAACCAAAGTGGACTATGAACCATCCAACCAGCCATTGTTGAATATTCTTTCTTCTTTCATTTCATAATATTTCTCTTTTGCGGGTTGGCATCACCCAACATCCAGTCAAGTCACAAAATATATAAATACTCAAATATTCAAAGCTAAATATTAAATATAATAATTATATTTTTAGGTTTCCATAACAGATCTTTTTGGCGATTAACGTGGATGTATTTATTTTATTACATAAGGCCAATTTGGGTTTAGAGTTAATACATTATAATTTTCCATGATTATTAGTTTTTTATTTATTTATTTGGGTTAGTTTTCACTCAGTATAAATTATTCTTTTATGAGTTTTACCGTATGAACTAGATACAAATTATTTAGTTTAGTTAATAGTTTTGATTTTAAAATTTGAATATACAGTCACTTTAAGTATTAAAAGTACTGCTCTTAAATTATTTGAGCAAAATTGCTTTCCTGCAAACAATATCATAAAGTGTGATCTTCAAAAACACAGTTAGATGTGGTATTATAAACATTAAGGGTATGATTCTTTAATCAATTTTATAGTGTTGTCTTCATAATATATATGTGATATATTTAATAAAAAGTATTTATAAAAAAATATGGAAAAGAAATTCTAAATTGAAGAACTGCATTAAAAATACCTGTCTATATAAGTTTTGTAAAATAGATCATTCTCATTTTTTAATTTATTACAAATACATTTTCTCAAAAGAATATCCGTAATTCTCATCTTATAATGGTTTTTCCTCTTAATTTATTTTAAACTTAAAAGAAGAATCTCAATAAAAGTAACCAGTGCTAACAAAATGTTATAAACGTGTGTTACTTCCTCCTATCTTTTTGGCTTATTTGTATGTGCAACTTCCTTTCAACTGTGGAGCCTATTAGTTTCACCGAAAAGATTTGACTTTTCAATGCAGTTGTATCCGAAAAAAATAAAATCTGCTCATAATAAAAGAGATTATTGTTCAAAATAAGGAGGCGCATAGCCATCACCTGAATTTGGCTCACATGACATATAGGTTAATTTTCTCCATGTCACTATTGGTCATGATATTACTAAAATAAATTAATTACTTCTTCTTGGTACATGTATTCCTCTTTCTAACCAATACATGGGAGATAACTTTAAATAATTCGTAAGACTTTTTATCATGAAAATGTAGGGAGATTTGATATAAATAAGCTATGAATAAACTTATATAATATATCATAACGTCATTTTCGATCCAAAACATTTTAGTAATTAATTTATGAGTCATTCTACTTATATAAAATTCATCTTTTTTATTTATATTTAATATGAAACTTCTAGCTCACCTTGAACTATTAATAATCTCTCCTCAAGTGTGACTTTTTTCATATTGGAACACCTCCCTCTAACATGCATATTTAGAGGAAACTAACTCTTAAATTTTAGAGTCATTCATCTATTTTATATCATACTGGTTCAAGCCACGCCATCAAGATAAATCATCAGCTCTTATACTACTATGAGGTTTTTATAAGGGGAGACACTGAAAGATTCGATACCAATAAGTTGTAAACAAACTTATATATAAGAGATGAGGACACTACTTACAATCCAAAACTTTCAGACAATGAGTTTATGAGTCCTTCTACTTATATAAAAGTTATCTCTCATTTTTTTGTAATGTGGACCTCTAACTTATCTTGAACTCGTAACATTAAATGAAATTGAAATTATAATATATATATATATATATATATATATATATATATATATATATATATATTAGTTTAACATTTTTATATTAATTTGCTCTCTATAGGAAGGATCTACGATGTTGAATTTTGACGAAGGAAACAATAAAACAACAACCAAAAATATCAAAATATGTTGATAATCTCATGTTTTTGTTCTCTTCGCTCAATGATCACTTTCTCTGCTCGACGACATAGTCATTTCTCTGTTATTCTATTATTTAGCTTATCTTTTCTGTTTTATGTTTGTATATATTTCTTTTTCTTTCTTTGTTGTAACATGACAACTTTAATTAAAATAAACCTTTCCTTTCTTTCCCTTGTTTCTTTCTTCTCTAGCTTTTCATCCTCTCGTGTTTTTGTTCTTCAATTTTGCACCTTCGTTTTCAATATGTTGTGATGGTATAAGAGCGTGATTTTCTTCCTCTTGTGTGTCCATTCTTCGTTTCTGCACCTTCCTTTTCAATATGTTGTGATATTCAGCAAAATAATTCTCCAAACTAGCAAAAATCTATTAATTAGGAGTAACAACAACACGAAAAGACAATAATAATCACAAAATAGAACATCAATAGTTTTAATGTGGGAAAACCCTCTTAATGTGAGAAATAAAAATCACGAGCACAAACTAGTAAATCAAGCTCCACTAAGATCAAATATGGATACAAGAGAGACAAATCAATAACACAAACAAGTTCCAACAACCATCAATTATATCAGAGCAATAATGCTCTCAAATATGAAAATGAAGAAAGATAAACCTAAAATAGAGCAACAGTGCAAGACTAATTTCTCTAACCAAAAATCTCCAATTGACGGTCCCAACGATCAAAATGAAAAACCCTATTTTGGTAAAGTTTCAATCTGATCCAACAGTGAAAGAAGCTAAAATTGTAATTTTAGTGATGTGGCTTGGTGAATTTGCAACAAATTTTCTCTCTTTCAAAAGCTACCAAAATAAACGTCTCTCTTGATCTAAAAGATTCGTCTCCACTTATAAGTAAGACAAAATGAATTTGACTTGGTTGGACTTTTTTAGACACATAATTAGAGTCCAACCTAACAAATCTTTTAAATTTTAAAGCAAAGTGAAAGTTATAACACATAAGCAAAAAGAATTTAACAGAATTGACTATAAGTTGAAAAGAATTGACTATAAGTTGGAAAGAATATATACATTTATCAATCAATATCTTTTTGGGAAGCATGTAAACTTTTTTAGATGTAAACCTTTCTACCTTATCAATGTTTTTCATTATTAGGTAAGTTGTTTTCAAGCAAGACTAGTCATCAAAGTCTTATGTTGAATAATAGAAAAAAGAAAAAAAAATGACTATAAAATGCTTATTTCATTATTATAAATAAGCATATAGATGTCAGAATATGAATAATTTCAAATTCTTACATCTTTTAGCTGGAATTTAGAATCCTTTAATTTTAACTAATTCAATTTCTTTAATGAAATTCTAGAATTTCAACTTTTTTTTAATTACCGCACCGAAAGAACTCATTTTACTATAAAATAAAAATTAATTTCTTAAATAAATGAATTATTCTCTTAAATTGTCGCATTCAAACACATTATGAATATTTTTCTAAATTAATTAAATTTAGGTTTAATTACTCTTTTTGTTCCTATTTTTGTCCAAAAATGTCAAGTTGGTCTTCTAGTTTTCTTTTAATCTCAATTTGGTCATGATTTTTGAAAATTTGATGCAATTTGATCATTTTTGTTAAATTTCTTCAAATGTATCAATGATTTTTCATCAAAATCGAAGATGTTAATAAAAAATTTTTGTTTTGTTGGTTTAATTAAAGTAATTTTAGGATCAATTTTGATAAAAGAAAAAATTGGAAGCATTATTTTTTTATTGATGTTAATTTGGATTTTTTTTTATTGATGTTGATAGAATTTAATTTGTTGTTTTTACCATTTGTTGTTGTTAAATACTACTTTAATTTATGCTCGATGTAAGTTAGGATTTTTTTTTTTTACCCGATGTTGGAAAGACTATTTTTTGAGATTTGAAACTTCAATTTCTTGATTGATATCTGTCACAATTATTTTTTCTCAATGTTTGCAATTATTTTTTTATTAAAAAAAACATATTATTATTTGTCATGATTCTTTTATTAATGTTGATTGAGAATAGTTTTGGCAAACACCGTGTAGTATTGATTTTTTTTCCAGTGTCCTTAGAAAATTTTGAACTCATATGAATTGAAAATTCAACAAAAAAGCCCAATCAACAATGTTATATAAGAAACTCTATTAACTTAATGAATATCAACTTAAATAATTAGTTGAGAGAGAAAATATTTTGTTAATATTAATAAAAAATAATTGAATTTTGATCTAAAAAAATTATCAATATTCAAGATCCACCTAAAAACTATTTATATTAATATTTTTAAATATTAACAATTATTTAACATTTATATCTATTTTTATATTTAATACAATTGAAATGTTTTATTTACCTGAAAAAAAAAATCAATGAATTTAAGTTACCTTAATTATTTTTAAAAAGTTAAGTTTGATCTAATTTATGTTAAAATTTTCGTATCATCCTAATTTTCATTTCAATTATTCAATTCAGTTCCTTTTTTTTCAATTAAGCCCTGTTTTTTTTCAAATAATTCAATTATGTCATTTTAAATAGATTGTGCCATCTTTGTACATGTTTCTTATTAATCCATAGTATTTTTAATTATTTTATATTTTTCAATTATTTTTTTGTCATATGTCATGTCTTTGTCGTGTCATGTGACAATGTCAATATTATATAATCGTGTTAGTGACACGTCATAGTCACGTATCAATGTTCAAGGACGATCCTTCTTAAAAACCAAGGGAAATCATGACTCTCCCAAATTTTTTTCATTTTGTTTCTTAAATATATTTTAAAATTATATTTTTATATTATTATTGTTAAATATAAAAAAAATTGCATATAGTTAATTTTTCTTGTGTCTAAAATACACATAGTAAATATATTTATAATAAAGAGTAATACATATACATATAATACTCAAACATAAATATGGTAAATAAAAAATATAAACAATATCTACTAATATTAAACAATGTCTATGTTTTTCTAATAAATAATAGAAACTATTTTTCTCTAATTAACATAAAATAAAATATCTAACAATTATATTATGTGTATTAAGTTAGTTTAAAAAAATTAAAAATATCAAAACTTAATACACATAACACGTACAAAAGCAACATCAATATTAACTTAACGAAGTTAACCTAAAAATTAATACTTAATTGAAAGAAAATAAAATCATCAAATTGAATAATGGTAACAAAAGTTTCGTCTGAGTAAAGATTTTAACTCTTTAATTTAATATCTTTTATTTGGTGTTTCAAAGTTAAAGGTTTGACCATTTTATTTTGTGTTTGAAAATCTTTCTACAAGTACAGAATTTGGCAAATTTCTTTAATGTAATATTACAACTTAAATACAAAGAAGAATACACATGTAGAACAGAGTTGAAGATGTAAAGTAATGTGAATATTTTGTTTTATAGCCAAATGTATATAAACATAAGTTTGATATTTAAATCAGCAGCATGTGCAACCCCCGAGTTGTCTTTACAAAATGTTGATCAGGAATTAATGGTGCTCACTGATCCAAAATGCTCGCTATTTAATCATCTAACTCAAATGCTTTAGTCCTACATCTACATTTCATAGCCTCTGTATTATTATTCTTCACTACTTTCTCCTTTCTGCAAGTAAGCTACTGCATAACATAACCTTTTGGAAACCACATTAATTTTTCTTCCTCCCAACTGTATTGGAAATTTTTCATAAAAGACAAATTGGGGAGATTCATAAACAATCAACACGAGAGTTAAATGTATCAGACATTATCAAGTTATCTTTTAACACAAAATCTTAATACTTAATATTCATGGATTTTATATATATATAACTTAAACTTTTTTATTTTTATTCCACATGAAACTTTAAATTAAACCTGAAACTTTAAATTATAGGTGAACAAAAATATAAATAAGAAATCTAATTCATTACAATTTAAATTTATATTGTTTTAAGTTTATATAAATAGATTTATTCTGAATAAAATTTATATTTTTGGATTTTAAGTCCAATTTACTTGACTAGTTTTGGATTAGATTTATATTAGATCATTTATTTGATTTTGATAATCTAAAATTAAGGACTCTCTAAGTCGAGCCAATGTGGCTAGCAACCAGCTCGAGTCAAGTTGGTTCAAGGTCAAGATTGAACAGAGTTAACTAGGACGTAAGATTTAGTTTAATCAATCCAAACAAATGTCAAGTTGAGTTGACTTAGACCGAAGAATCAAGTTGAGTTGGCATGGTATGAGGGTCAAAAGGAATTGGTCCAAAATAATTGAGACAAATCAGTCTAGGGTGAAGTTTAAGTCGAGTCGGTCTTGATTGAGGAATCGAGTCAAGTTTACTTGATACGAAAATCGATGAGTCGACCTTGTTGTAGAATCGAGATAAGTTTACCTCAGTCAAAGGTCAAGTAGAATTTTCCTAAGTCGAAGGTTGAGTAAAGCTTTCCTGAGTCGATGATCGAAGCAAGTCGACTTGGGTTGAAAATCAAAACGAGTCGCTTGGATCAAAGGTCAAGACAAATAAACATGTGTCAAAGTTCAAGATGAGCCAGTCCAAACCTAAGTTCAAGACTAATCAACCCATGTTAAAAGGTTGAATTGTGTTGGAAAAAATGCATCATCAACTAATAACATTACCATTTTTATTCCCAAGGATCACCCTATTAACAGAGAAATAAGATTAACCCAGATAGCACAAGAATATAACAAGAAAACTCCAAATACTGAGAAAAACCACAATCATAGAAAATAATCACAATGTGCAAATTTGTACAACACACAAAAAATACTTTCAACCCTTTGACCACAAGTACACTCACATATTTCAGAACAAGAATTTAGCTACACCTCATAATACTCTATTACAAGAGAATAAGAAAAGTCAAAAACTAACTAAAAGTATCTTTGACTTGGGACAAGAAATATCATGGACTTAGAGCTCACTATATAGTCACTAACATTCACTCATTTAGTTATCTCAGACGATATGAAACTTTTTAAGACATGTTATTTTCATCAGTCCAACAAGTTAAGTAAAATTGAGTTGGCATAGACCTAAGTCGAACCGAGTTCAAATTGAGCAGGTCCAAACATGAACCAGCCTGACCCAATGTCTAATAAAGTCAAATATATTAATTTTATTTTACTGAAATTAATCTAATTAACAATGTGGATTCAATTTATATTTAATCTTATTTAAATTGAATCGAAACAATATAACGAATTTGGATTACAGATCTACTTTATTTTGTTCAATTTAGATTAAATGTAAAATAGATTTTGAAAAATTCCATCTATAATCACCCTTTCTTTAAACTTGTATCACCCACCCCTGTCTTCAGTACCTCATCCTCAAATTTCTGATATCTATACATAGTTTTTCTACGAATACACCAGTTTTACCAAACAGTGTCATTAACCAGAGCCCATTATTTCCTCTATTGTTTTACCAATATACACTACATTATGGCTTTCCGACCTTCGCCTGATCCCAATCGAATTTCTTCTATTGAAATACCAAAATTTCAGAAGAAAATCTTCCTTTATAAAAGAAACTTTTTTTTTCAATTTAAAAGAGACATATATCAAGTGTTTTTTTTATTTGTGATTGCTGTTCAATATAATTTTATAAATATTAAAATAATAAAATGAAACTAAAATAAAACAAAAATATATCATAACGATGGAACTACTTGTTGAAGATAATTAAAAGGATAGCACATGTCACATATTGCAGAGAAGTACATTTAAATAATACGAATTATCTAGGCTTAAGAATTAACATATATTCGAATTAATTAATTTAAATAATGAACATAATATAAAACAATCAGTCCTCATTAAAAAACAATATGAAGGTGGACAAAAGAGTTGTAGTATGCAGTTGAATGAATTATAAAATAATAAATTATACCAATAAAAAAATTGTATCACATAATAATAATAATAATAATAATAATAAGAGATTCATTGACAAAAAAAAAAGTGTTAAATGTAACTGGCGTCAAACGGTGATACAGAATAGTGGTGAGTTAAGAAAAGAAGACGTGATAGAAGTTAAGGTTGAAAGATGGTAGTTTGCACGTGCAAGCTGCCAATGAATCTAACAGAAAATGCATTATGATTATGCAATTTGCAAATTGTATATATATAAGTTGCGTGCAGTTTACGTTTTCTTTTCATACGATCGATGGGTCACCAATTTTCATTTTCATCTACTATATTGCTATTATTCAAACATATGTCACCAATTTTGACCTATAACTAATTAATTCACTGCTTATACAATGAAATTTGCTAATCTGATATGGGAAAAAACTATGCACCACTTATCACCAAAAAAATTTATTCCTTAAAACAAATAAAAAAATATATAATCCACACACAACCAATCTCATTGTTGGGAGAAAACAAATATATAATCCATTTTCTTATTAACATTAGGATTTCATAAAAATTTATAAAAAAAATGAAAAATAAAAATAAATCTATCCAATTTGATATATTTTATTTTATGATAGATTTACTAAGCATAGGTGCATAGTTGATGTGTGTCATTAATTTACTAAATAAGTAATAGTCATAATGGAATGGGTAATGGAATGGAGGAAAAGGAACTACAATGTTTTTTTTTATTAAATTACTTTCTACAAATATTATTAAAAAATTAAGGATTAAATATATTTTTGATCTTTAATTTTTAGTTAAAATTAAAATTAATCTTTCTTCAAAATTTTGGATCAATTTAGTCCATATCTTTAGAAATGTATGAATTTAGTTTTTTTAATCATATCTATGTTAAGTTTATTTGACGTTTTAAACGTATCTCATGATAACATTTGAGTTGAGTTGTTTACACTGTTCGGCACATTTTTACTCCAATGTTAGTTGAGAAACACGTATGAAATGTCAAATAAACTTAATAAAATTTAATTAAAAGAACTAAAATCATGCATTTATAGGATTGAGAAACTAAATTGAGTCAAAGTTTCAAAAATGAACTAATTTCAATTTTTTCTAAAAATTAAAAGATCAAAAATATATTTAATCCAAAAATTAATTGTATATTTTAGATGACTAATTTTTTAATTAGGTAAGTATTGATGTAACTATGTGAGGATGAAAATTTTGAAACATTATTTATGGTATATTGAATATTTATCTATTATAGTTACTATATATACTAAATGAGTTGGAGATCCTCAAGACAAATGTAATGTTGCACCTTTGTGTCTATATTTATAGTAAATATGCTCTTAAAATTTTATTAGGTTTGTATATAACCAGTTAGCATCCATTTTTTTATATGCGAGGGATGTTTTTTATATACTATACCTGCTCACTACTACAGCTTTAGTTATTGTAATTACGGTTTTATTCACGTTAAACGAAATTTAATATGTTAAATAGGTTATTTATATTTATGAAATTTTATATCACCATTGAAACCACAAGCGAATAAAGCTAATGAGTTACAGATATACTTAAATAGAGATATTTTTTATTAATTTATAACTTAATTGTTAGTAATATTATTATAACTTGTTCACACATTTAACAAGTGTTAGAAATTGTTTTTTATTATTTTTTTATGGTTTTAGGTATTCACTGTACAAGAAACTAACACTCTTACTATAAATATAATAGATTCGTAAGTTTGTTAGTCTCTCTTTTTTTTCGTTAAACAATTTAATATTGATAATTTAATTATTAATATAATTAAATTTGCATTGTTTGCGATAAAGCTATACAAGTCCATTTGAGGTTGCATGACCTTTCACCAAATACAAAAAAAGTTAGGATATATTACATCTAAGTTATTTATTTAATAATTATTAAATTGTTGTATAAATATATTTTTATATAATTTTGTAGTGCTAGTGCATCGACGGAAGAACTGTAAATGTGAGTCCATGCAGATAATTACAGTAAACATTTTGTATTCATGGAGGAGAAGAATAATATAGAATTAACTTAAATATTTTACTTAATTAAAATATAAATCTTATTTCTCGTCTATGATGCACATATATAATATATATATATATATATCGAATACGACATATATCCAATATATTGATATATTTATTTTAAAAATAATAAAATACGACATGTGTGATATATGTATATTAAAAAGTATACAATAATTTAAAAACATAGTAAATATACGATTGTTATCGTGTAAATCCAAACTAAAATCATATATAACATAAAAAGTTATAAATTATTATCATCAATAAAGTATTATTATTTTATAAATTAGATATTTTATAAAATATTCTAAAGTATTTACATGTATATTTTTCTATATATCATAGTTTTTGTTGATTAAATTAAATAATAGTTTTGTAGATATTCAATATCTCATTCTCATTATTGAAGGATTAAAATACAAAACGACATTTAGATATAGTGGACTTCATAAGTAACAAGATACAAACTTCATATTTTTTAAATATTTATAATTGTTTAGTATCTATGTCGCGTTATATGTAGGTCATTTTAACTTAAGGACGAAAATCACTAATTTGAAAAAACTTTGTCACAATCAAATCCGTTTTAAATGAAACTATGCATATAAGATAAATTACTTACAAATCAAATATGTTTTATTAAAATGATAATATCAAAGACTAAAAACTTATTAAATCTTGTGAGTCTTTTTCTAGTTTATCATATTTAAGTTTGGAGTTACACGTATAAAAGATTGAAAGATCATTTTTTAATTCAAAATTTTAAAATTTAGTGTTGAGTGTTTTTTTCTTACATGTTATTTAACTTTTTTGTTTTTAGTCAAAGACTTCCAACATATATTATATATCTTTTCCACGAGTTTGAGTTTTATAACATATATATTTCTATCATAATAGCATATACTTATGCTTCTATTATCTCTACAAATTTTCTTTGATCCTGAAATTTTAATATGAAAAGACATGTTTATTTTCGTATAAATCTATCATAAAAACAAACACTATTGGAATAAATGTAAAATTTAAAATTGAAGAGTAAGAGAATATTGACTATTTTTTTTCTCTTTAACACTTCTTAAGATATTGACACAAATGAAATTGTAAAAAAAATATATAAATGAGTTATAACACTTCTTTCAGTTTTTTTTTTTAGTCAATTAAACAATGTTAGAAGGTTAGAAAAAAAAAATGTTAGAAGGTGCATATTATGTTACTTTCATTGCAGTACGGTTTTGACTATGTTGCTTATTCTGATATTTAAATGATTATTCTTTGATAGCTTCTGAAATTTCAACTTTTGCCTTTGAAAAAAATAATCAACCCAATGCTGACTTTTTATTTTGAGATTATTTTAGAATCAGTCTTACTTCATTTCCTACGTCTTCTTCGTACAAGTGCAAGTCACACAACCCAATTTAAATGCCAATCTCCATTACAAAATCTCACATAACCAAAAAACCTTACAACCATTACAAGTTGAAAAATAAATATTTTTATTTTTATAAAATAAATTACTCTAATATTTTTTGACAAATTGCTAATCTTTTTAAAGTATTTTGTACATATTTTGAAATTATTCTTGTTGGAAAAAAATCTCAAGAATCACTTTATTAATACAGAAATAAAATAAACATATAGATAACACACATGTTTTTTGCCTCCGAGTACATCACACTCTCTAAAGCAATAATTTAACTCAAATCTCACGACGTTCTTATTACATGAGTATTAACAAATAAGAAGAATCAAATATAAGTTTGAAGTGTCTTTGAGTAGGAACAAGGAACATCAGGAACTTAGAATCCATAATATAGTCACTATTACTCACTTTCTTGATTGTCCTAGACGATGTGAAACTTTTCATATTATTTTCATCGGTCTAATCATTCTTTTCGGCGTTTGAGTTATTTTGAATGAGTATTTAAATAGTTGATTGATATGAATGAAGGTTAGATGTTAATTTGGTTTAAATATGAATGAGGAGAATAAAGTAGTTTAATTATGTTTTGAAAATTGAAGTTTGAAGTGGTGATTTGTGAGTGTGATGTTGGTTCACCTACTACCATAGAAAAAGACGAACACATACACACACCTAACTCGAATCAGAGACTCAATTCTTACAACCAACTACAACACCAACCACTCTTTCTTCCAAAACGTTTTCAAAAACTACATTAATCCACGTCATGCTATGTCACTGCAAAAACACCATTTCCACATTCTGCTACAAGTACTTTATAAGAAGAATAATACAAAAGCTTAGCTGTATAGAGATAAAGATTAGAGAAGAAGACGTAAAATCTGCAACAGAAAATTATTTTATAACAGAAAAACTGAAAATAACTATAAACCAACAGTTTTCTTGTCTAATAGAAACTATCTATATCTAATAGAGATAGAAATAGGATAATCCAATTAGTATTCGCCTTATTACCACAAGGATAAATAAATATATAAAAATTAATAATAATTTTTTAAAAAATATTAATTAAAAATACTTATAAGTTATTTAAATTTTAATTGCGCTAATTTTTTATATACTTTTAATTGATTAACATTTTAGCATTTAATAAAAACTAAGCTGTCATTTTAAATTTTTTATTATCGAGGATAAAATAATATCTAGCACTTTTACTTTTGTATATGTATGTTCCTTCAATTTTGAATGCAGCATAGGACGGTACTTATCAAGTTTCAAACGTCTTTTTCTTATTATTATTTATTTTAAAGGTTAAATATGTTTTTGGTCCTTTACCTTTTAATGAAAGTGTAGTGAAAATTGAAGGACTAAATTAATTTAAAATTTCGAAAAGAGACTATTTTTAATTTTCATTTAAAGTTAAGGAACAAATATATATTTAATAATTTATTTTAAATTTATGTCCGATATTATCTAGGCAGCAAAATAGATGTGTACACTTTGACATTGCCTTTTATTCAAAGTCAAACCCATAGTGTTGTGCAAGATATCAAGTGTTCATATGTTTTTTTCAAAAACACGACCAACTCTACACCATTTCTTCACCTAATATTTCATCTACGCAAACTAAACTCTTACTTATACAACAAAAAACATACTTTAATAAAAGTTATATAATATCCACCATAAATCACATTATAATATTCTATTAGTTAAAGATTAATTGATTTGATAAATTCAGGTAAAAAAAAAGAAAAAAGGTGGTGCGAATAGTAACTCTATGTAATTTCAAAAACCCTTAACAATTGTGCATGTAAAAGCAAAATGTATTAGCACTGGCCCAAACCCAAAAAGTGGCAATTGGAGACTTGAAAAAAGACCAATTAGTGTCTTAAATACTATGTTTGCATTAGAAGAAAAAAAAAAACTCAATATTTTTAAACTAAAATTAGCTTATAAATGAGTCTTTATAAATTCAATTATATATAACCTTTTTCCCAATTTTTATAAATATTTTATGCAAAAAATAATTGTGTAGTTTGGTTACACTAATATTGCTCACTACACAATGCATGTGGGATCATGACAATTATATTATTAAAATTGTTATTCAATAAGATGTGATCAATCTTCCTAATAGCTTAATATTTATTCTCAATCAGACTCATGCCCTTGTTCTGATTACTCTTAATTAATTTAGATTATTTCACAAATCCAGCTAGTTTTATGTTGTACTTTTTTTGTAAATTAAATTATCATTTTGGTCAACCCATGATTATATTTGTATATGTATCTACATAATTTGACCTCAAGGTGCTTTTATTTTTCCATTTTAATACTCATGATTTGTAATAAATAATAATCACAGTTTCATTATTACATCATTTAATAATGAAAAGTTGGTATTTAACTTTCGCGTGCATTGTATTAACTAATTTTCCTTATTACTTTTTTTATTTCTGTGATAAGGAGATTGATTTATATGAGGTGAGAGAGTGCACCTTAACTACAAGATAAAAGTCATTTAAAAATCATTACTTAACAAATTAACATTAGAAACGATGATAAAATGAATGCTTATAAAATATAAAAATAATTATAAATTTAAGAGTTATCTTTTTCATCTCAAAATTTATTATGGTATTTTATATTTCGAGTACATTCATCTTGTTTTAAATGATAGTTATATATATTTTAAAATGTTACGCCCACTACTCAATTACTTAATTTATATGTTTTTTTATTTCTAATTCTTTAGTTTTTTTTTTTTTTTTGTAGTATTAAAATT
>Ga0214542_1001223_pt1 | contig 52063 bp, 26 predicted proteins | sample CNSS1metaG_FD_160096 | JGI IMG/M metagenome (GOLD analysis project Ga0214542, IMG submission 160096) | Root nodule microbial communities from cowpea collected in UCLA plant growth center, Los Angeles, California, USA - CNSS1 | ecosystem: Host-associated > Plants > Roots > Nodule | place: USA... | reverse complement strand
TATATATATATATATATATATGGAAATATCGTTACTAATTACTTGGTAACAGCACGAATTAAAGTTGTGTGGAGACGTTGAAACCTTCTTTTTCACAATAAACCAACTTAATTAAGCAGTAGAAAAGTTGCATGGTATATGTTATATATGTATAAAACTTAAAAAGTGGTTAAATGAGAAAAGCAAAAGAAAAAGACGAAGCAAAAGAAGGAAAAAGTGGTGAAAAGCTAGCACTATTTTGGAGAGGGAGACAGCTATGGTTTCACTTTGACATTAGTGGAATCATTTGCATGAAGACAAAGTAGTGCTGTTCTTGCTGTCAAACCCTATTTTTAACTTTAAACCAAATCACACAAAATCAAATCTTTATACTCATCATTTTGGCACAAATACATTCAACAACAATTTATAAAGCCAAATATTAACTTATAAATAATTTTAACTTTCTGAAAGGTGTGTTCCATTAATGAAAACTCCAAAAGCAAATACAAAACAAGATCCAAACAAACGAAAGCAAATTTTAACATCATCGTTTTCTAAATGGCAAGATTCAACATTCTGAGTACAAAACTTGTACACCTCTATATGGAAGATTCCATTAATCATTCCCCAGATTTTTATATGGATATATATTTCAATTACTTAACAAACACATGCTCGTGTTTAATATATATAAACTCATTAATTAGACACGTCCAAAATTTGTTTTTTCAATCTTGATAGAGAGAATCATCATTTCTACAGTTTCAATTTGTAAGGTTTAGATCCGAATCCAACCATATAAGGCATTGACACCACTCTCAATTCAAAATTTTAAAACAATGAGTTTATGGGTCTTCACCCTTATATAATGCTATACTTTCTCATCTCTAACAAATGTGAGACTTAAACTCACACTTATCAGATAAAACCTGATTAATTATCATGCAGACTTCAACAACTTGGAGCCATAATTAAACAAAAAACAAAAAAATGAAGAGACATAATCGAGTTAATTAGACTCATTAATTAATCACTTGGTTTTTATTGTTCATAGTACTAAACATACAAAATTCTTGAATGCAAATAACTAAAATGCATCCTTTTCCTAATCCACACACATTATCATCTATTAAATATACTTTCAAAACTGCTGATTAGCTTAACTTAATTAATTAAGTTCATAAGTATCAAAATTAACGTTGTTTGTGCAGAAAGAAACTCAAGTTTGCTTCTTCAACTCTTTGTAAAACCTCTTTATGAACTCTTCCGCCGCCTTGTCAACATGGTTGTCCCTGTCATCCTCGTACTCACGAAGTGGGAACGGAGAGTCTGTAACCCTAAGCTGCCTCACCGCAGGGCTACGAAATGCGGCGTCGGCGGGAGGCGCCTCCATCACCGCCTCATTGTTCAGCATCTCCAGCACGCCCTGAACGACATTAACGGTGACGGCGTCGTCCTCGAAGGTGGGAGGCGCGTGAGCGCACGTGAAGAAAGGGTTGTGGCGGTGGCGCTTGGTGGCAAAGAAGTTGTTGGGGGTGTTGCTGCAGCTGAACTCGTACTCCCTGGCGGCTGAGAACTGGAGGTCGTTGCCGGAGACTCCGACATGGTGGTTGTGGTGGTGGAAGATGAGGTCGGTGATGGCTTTGCCGGCGAGTTTGCTGCGGCGTTTGAGCATGACGTTAAGGTGCATCATTAGCTTGCCCTTTGATATGCCTTTTCTGAGCATGAAGAATGCCACACGTATTATGTTCCACACTTTCTTTGCAATCACTGCTGAATTGTTTTCCATTTCTATTTGGTTTAAGAAAGATATTATGAATTTTCGAGGGAGAGAGAGAGAGAGAAAGAGAAAGAGAAAGAAGAGAGAGAGATTTCTGAAAAAGAATCTCTAGAGAGAAGAGGGAATGGGTTGAAGAGAAACATGGGGAAGGAGGCATATATATATGTGTTTCTTGGTGGTGGGAAAAAAAGGGAAGAAAAATGTTTTGGTTTTGCACTTGAATCAACCTACCCTAGAATAAACCCTGGTGCATGCAAAGATATTTTCAAAACAACACTCTCATATTTAAAAATGGAAAATACCTTTCAAACTAATTCATCTAACTTAAGCAATAAATTATAGTTTGTGGTAATGTTTAAAAATTATAGATGTATGATATATATGTTATTCTTAAATTAAATTTAAGAAATATATGGTTTATTTCAAATATTTAATAGGAAAAAAGTTAATGAATAACAAAAATACACTACTAAAAAAATTTATATTTCCTATCAATTTTATTTTTTTAGAAAATATTTATAAATTTTGTTATGAAAAAATATTTGCAGAAAATTGCTGTCAATTTTTGTTGCAAAATATTTTGTATAAAACACTTTTCACACCAAATTTTGTAGGAAATATTTACGAATTTTATAATTTTATAAAAAATAATTATCCACAGAAAAATTACTTGTCAATTAAAATTTCTGAAAAAATAGTAGGAAAAAATCTTTTCTCACAAATTTATTTAACAAATTTGTAAAAAAAATGTAACTTTTAGTGGTGATATATTATATATGAAAGAGGGAATTCTATAAGTTTAATGTCTTTGTTGAGTGTTTTTATTTGTCCTCTATCTTTAAAATATACTATTTTTGTTATATTAAAAAGAATTTTAATATATTTTAAAATATTAAAATTAATGTAAATCAAAATTTTAAAGACATAATAAAAGACATATTCTGGAAGGAGTATTATTTTATTTAGATTTTCTGGTCTTTTCCTAGACACATCATGATTGGTGGAGGAGGGTTGCCTTAAGGAAAGTGAGTTGAACCTCCAATGAGATTTTGCAGATTTCTCACGTGCGTTTGAAAACGTGTGGTTTATGGCACTAGTATAAAGTGAAGTGTTGAAGGGGAATTTAATTGAAATGAAACTTTTGTTATAAAAAGTTATTTTAGTTTCATAATTAATTAGAATACTTTCCTTACATGCATATAAATAATTAATATCGTAAATGCATTTTTTAATAATTTTCATAATGTAATGTTTATCAACTGCAACTAATTAAAAATCATAAAATAACCGTTATATAGTTTTTAAAAATTTAATTTTATTATATTTATCGAAACAATTACTGATAAAATAATTATTTTAATTTTAAAAACTAGTTATTTTTTTTAAAAAGAACTTGAGAATAAAAATATAGATCCAAAATGAAATATCAGCGAATATTCATTCATTTATATTCAGTGCGTAGTTGTCGCAGCATTAATTATTGCATATTCTTTGGTTTGATATATTAATGGAGCATTTACGAATTTATAAGGCTCGTCGTTGACTGAATTTAAGAGAGAAAAAAATACAATTGAACTGCCCATGCATAATTTCGAAGAGTACAGCATATTATATGAATTTATGAAGTTAACAACTCATTTTTTTTTAAATTTGAATAAAACATGAAATAAAACAGTAATTTTATTTATTTAAAAATAATATTTATGTCTATTTTTCTGCTATTTTTTAAACCACTTTTAGATATGTGCTGTGCTGTCATGTCACAAGCTATGAAAAGGAGTTACGCACCTTTCGTTTAGGTCATTTTCATCATTCATGAAAGGTTCAATAAGGGTATTTTTTATTTTTTATTTTTGCTTTGAACAAAAAAAATTTGAATAGTTTTATGAATTCATATTTAGCTAGTTTAGAATAGTTATAATTAAGAGTCAATGTTCTTTTAGGAAAATAAGATATTGTGAAAGGAAAAAAATGAATTTTAAAATATTATTCTAAGGCTTAAGTTTTTTTCTGTTAATTTCCCCACTCAAAAAAAAAAAGAAATATTTTATTTTTTTGTTATGTACCTCTATTATGAGTTTTTAACCATCTAAATTAATTTAATTTATCTCTTAATTAGATACACAAAAAATCTCTCATCTTAAATTTATGTAGTTCATCAGTTTTTCAGTGATGGAGATGATGATTCTATGCAGTTCCTATTCTTAGCCTTCATAAAAAAACAACACAAAAAAAATTTAGTAAAAAATTCAAATTTATTATTAATTTCTTTGTGTTATTTTCTACTAAACATTAAAAATATATTGTATTAATATTTTAAATATATTTTAAAGGCATAATAAAAAAATACCACAAAAAATATTCAACAGAAAATCCAAATTCTTCATTCAAAGCATTCAAAGCATAAGTAAAGTTTATTGCACTTTATTATGATTAGTAACAAGTAGAGAGAGTGCTACATCTGACAAGGTCACACAAAACCACTGAACAAAAAAAACAAAAACAAGAACCCTCTCTAGTTAAGGAAATGCAAACACGAGATCTCAGAAGAAACAACCCTTGAAGAAGGAGTGAAAGGTTATACCAACAAACCAAAAAAAAACCTAAGAAGTCAACTTCGGTCTTCTTCAACATAACAAGGTCATTCTTTGTCCTGAAAGATAGCAATAATGGAAGCATTCGTAAACCAGATGAACAACATGTGTATGGAGTTCTTACTACTTACACCAGATTCAATGGAAGCCCTAGCAACTGTAGTCAGCCAAAGATAAATTATACTCTAATACACGAAAAAGAAAAGCTTCTACTATTAAGACACCAAGGAAAAACTGACAGCAGAATAATAGTTAAATATTTATATACTTAACTAATCAAGTTATGTCTGAACGCAGACATGACTTATGTCTGAATAAGCATTCAGACATAAGTCATGTTCGGACTGCATCAGACATCAGACATCTTGACGTGTTATGTAGGTAAAATATAATTCTACTGATGTTAATTGGCTATTTTGATATCATTGATCTCTCTTGTAAGAGCAGGAATGCAACTAGAACTACGAGCAATCCCTCCTTTCTTAGGGCCTCCTTTGTCCCTAGGGCTAATGGACTTGGCTCTTCTACCATCTATGGTGTTCTTTTTGAGCATCTCTTTCATGGCCTGAGCCTGGAACAGAACAGGGAAAGCCCTACCATATTTGTTGAACCTAACACAAGCACTCATGTGTGCACTCAGAGCCTCTTCTTTTTCTCCTCCATTCTTCTCCAACTCTTCTTTCACTGCCTCAGAACACAACCCACACACCCACTTCCCATTGAACTTCTCACGCACACGATCTATGTACTCCGGTGTGCACTCCTCACACATCCCACAGCACTCACACTTGGCATTCTCAACCTCAGATATCGCCGGCAGCTTCAACTCATCGATCTCTTCTTTCGTCAGCTCAAAAGATATGTCTGAGACCGTTCGTTGAAGGTTCTCCGATGCAAGCTTCGGTGGCTTTGACATGTTGCTTTTCCTTGAGAAAGAGCTGGCCAAAGACTCTCCATGGGGTGCCATGGTCGATGGAGGACGATAAGGAATTTATAATATATCAGAAAAAGTTGATATTCTTGCAAAATGGGGTCTGAGTTTTTAAGAGTGTTGGATTCGAAACAACAATGCAGTATATGGAAAAGGTTGAAGAAGGAAGGAGCAATCGTATTTATAGTGAACATGGGTGGATCTGAGAAACTGAAGTGTCGGTTTTCCATAATCGTGAACCTGCTACATTTTTCTCGAGAAATTTAATGAGGAAGGTGTAGCTTTTTCGAAATTTGAAATAAATGTGTATCTATACTCAGAGATTCGTGTCTTTCTTCTGTTGTTGTTATCTATATTTTGGGTACTTAGTACTGTGTTTCCGTGCTTGGTGGTTGTGTTTTGAAAAAGGAGGTTACGACACATGCTGCATATGCATGCATGCTTTCTTTGGAGAGAAAAGGATTGGAAATTAGTCAATCTCCACTCCCATTTTGAGTGGAAGAGAATTTCATGTTCATTAGTATTTTTCAGTTTCTTCTACATGATGGTTCAATCTCACATTTCAATCTAATTAATGCCGTGAAAATGATTTTTTAAATTATATGAAGATTTATAATGAGTTTAATTAAAATCTAATGATTAAATTGACTTTTTTTTTGTTCAAAGTTGTTAAAGAAGAGTCATGCTATCAGACCAACTAAGAATAATTCTTACACATTTAATCTTAGGGTAAATTTAACAAGTTCAACCACCATGTGGTTGAATAAAGTGATTTTTTTTTTTGTTCAAAGTTATTGAAGAAGAGTCATGCTATCACACCAACTAAGAATAATTCTTAGACATTTATTTACTCTTAGGGTAAATTTAACAAGTTCAACCACTATGAATAAATAAAAATATTTACGATAAAATTATAAAAAATAATTATATTCATTTTATAAGTATAATTTTATTATTTTTTATTATCATAGAAAATAATAAATATGTGCATAATATATGTGCTTTTCAAAAGTCATCATTATGGTAATGCATTTTATAATTTAGATAGATAAAACATTCATCTTTAAATTCATAATTAATATTGATATAAATTTAAAAATTTTAGTATCATAGTTATTGGACGTAGTCGACGATTAAGTGTAATGTGAATTTGAATTCTCTACTAGTTTTTATATGTTGGTTCTCTATTCTATATTCAAAATATACCAGTGGTAACTGATTTTGAAGTTTTAAAATATATTAAAAATATTTTTAAAATGTTAAAGTAACGTATTTTTAATGCTCAACACAACACATAATTAATCTTAAATGTGATGAATGTGTAAACTTTTTCTGTTTTTTCGTTAGAAAATCAATTCTCACATTAAAACACTTCTTTCATTGGAAATTTAAAAATAGTTGTATGTACCTTTAAAAGCAAACAAACCCTACTTAATAAAACTTTGAACTTAAGTAATGGCCATGCAAGGAAAGATTTGAACTCGAATTTCGTATCCATAACTTGGGTTTTGGTTAAAATGATTATTTGGTAATGGCATATTCATAAGTGGTGCAGTGAATAAGGTTGTTTCCATTTGTAAAAAGCTGTTCCTTCTTTGAGCAATAAATGGATGAAATGTGGTCCAATACGAAGGTAGCAGCAACACAAGTTGTAGAGTATTCACATGGTAGCACAGTGAAACCATTGCTTGGGGTTTCTTTTTTTGGGGGTAAAGTTATTTACACTAAAAAGGAAGAAAGGAAGAAGAACTTGATTTCCTCCACATACATGAACTTCGATTTCACGAGAGTGAACCCCAAAAAGTAATTGAAGTTAGTTGCAATTAAATAAAGTAGAAGCCTCTCTCATAGGGATGCTCAATTCTGGTAATTACTACGAATAAAGATGATATAGATATGTAACAGTACACATCTAAATCAATGAATATGTGAATGATATGAACCCTAAGTCTTATTAATTCACACACGTGACCAACACAATCATCCATCCACACATTATTTGTTGCAGAATAATAATATCTATTGAGATGACAAAATTATTAATTATTTTTTTCTGCTAAATTTAACTTCCAACTACACCTACCTACAGGAGGTTTGGCCAAGAGGAACTGTTGTTGTTTAATGGCCACTCATTTTATATTACAACAATAAAATATTATAGTTTTGATTTGTGTTTAGACAACAAATTAACATGTCATTTTTAAGTTATTAAGTTCATGAAGGTCCATGTAGAAGTAAATGGCATTAGTAATTTATAAAAAGCAAGCCGAATTGGTTTGTGTTGGATAAAAATTGCATGTTAGTTTTGTTAATGTTTCCTGCATAATTATTGGCTCATAGACATGCAAACAAGTCTATATAAAAGAAAATTATACAAGAGATGTAATAGTAATTTTGTTTGTGTTTTACATCTTTATCACATCTATGAGTCTATTATTTGACAATAAAATTAAAATAAACTATAAATAAAAATGATATGAAGATCTAAATAAATAAATCTGTTAAAAGTTAAACATTCAGATATATAAATTATTGTTTAAATTATTAAAATCTAGCAATTAATCCATGATAAATATATACATAAGAACTCACTTAGAGATTCAAGTAAGTGTAAGCGAAGAAAAAAGAAAATAAAAGAAAATTGTTTGACTTAAAAAATAAAATATAATAATTATTATGAGAGTTATGTTCACCAACTCGCTCTGCCTTGTCATGGGTTTGTATAAATTGTTAGTTATGAATGAGTCAATAAATTAGTTAAAATAGAGTTAAATATATTTTCTAATACATTTTTTTAACTTTTAATATATTTTAATTTTTAAACTTTAAAAGTGGATGTACATATATTTATTCTAACTTGACAATGTTATTATTTTTTTATATGTTAAATGGATTTCAGGTTGGCATTTGAATTTAAACGTATCAAATGTTATTCAAACGCCAACCTAAAAATTTAACGCAGTCGAACTAAAAAAATTATATTTATGCATTTTTAAATATTGAGACCAAACTATAACAATATTGATAAAAATAAATTTCAATTCTTACAAATGATTTGCAGCCCACATTGCAATCCCAGGTTGGCATCAATGTAAAATTATTAGGTGTTGACAAAAGAACATTCATAATTTTGAATACCCCGACATTCAGCATTACTCCTGGACCACTTTGAGCAAAAAAAAATCCACAAGTATGGACAAGCAAGGAGGACAATGCACAGTAATTCCCAACGATACCCAACAAGATGCATCATTCTTGAGTTAAGATAATAACTGCCTAATAATATTGATTAAAAAATCATTAAGCAATTAATTTTATTATAAAAATTGTATTGAGAGTCAGACAAATATATTATTACACTTTCTAAAAAGGCTTTCAAAATGTTAATCAAAACCTTTAGGAGATTGATTAACATTTTTCTTGTGTTTATTCATCTGTCGATCTAAGCTACACTTTCCTGAGAAGAAAAGGACCTGCAGAAACTGCCTCACATCCAATGGTATTCTATTTTAACAGAATGGTATATAATATAGAAACAATTCATTCCTTTTGTTTGATAATATTGTAAATTGTGCATGACTACCTAGGAAATTAAGATTTAAGGTGGATCAAACATTTTCTTCGCTCAGCTAAGGGCATCATCATAGATTTATTGCACATCAGAAGGTCAAACATTATTCATTAAAAATATTAGGTGGAAGGTTTGAATAAGCAAACAAGTTAAAGATAAATAGTCATATAATATGCAAGCCAAGTATTTAGAGCAAATACAGTAAAAGACCAACAACTATCAGATCACGGGTCTTAAGAGTAAATATTTATCTAACACTTAAGTACATAAGCACAAGTGTCATCGGAACATAAGGTCAAACAAAAGACCAGTTCATAAACATAAAGCAAATACAGTGAGCATTTTCTTCTTCATTCAGTACCTTCCAAGCAACAACTCTCTCGTATGAGACGGGTCGCCCCATGCTTGAAAGACAAATACCACCTTGAAGGCATGCAAAGCCCTACCAAAAAAGGAGAAATTAATTGAAGCATCAGTTATGTTCACAGAACACATCCAAACCAGAAGAAAAATTATGAAAAAAGACAGCAGGTTCCCACTGCAAAAATAATGTATCACTAAAACGTAATCTGAGATGCAAGACTACAACACACAAAATGTGTCTTACATATAGTGAAGAAATAACGTTCAACAGCGAGTCTTGTGGATGTGGAAAAAAAAAATGCTTTACAACAACACAAGAACAAAAAAATAGTAGACCTGTTGAATAATCTGGGGAAACTCTGAAAAGAGAATTTTTCGTCCATGATCATCGAATATTTTCTCCAACGATATATCTTGTAATGCAACTAGGGTGGTCTCCAGCATGTCAAGCCCAGCTTGGTTCGAGAAAGTGAACACTGGCAATGCCTGCATAAACAAAATTAAGTGAACGTGCTCTCAAACAAGGTAGCGTATCATGATTGTAGATTTAGTTGAAACTGTTTTCCAAGTCATTGCCACTGTTAGCACAAAGTTAGATGAGTCTATAAAATAATGTAATCAATTTATGTTCTACAACTTAAATGCACTATATTTTGATAAAGAATGGATATAAGTAAAGCTCCTTGCAAATTACTGCGCAGAAAATGAGTCTATAGTTGATGAGCTTGGAGCAGATTTTGCTGGGATAAGATCAAGGAAAATTTAAACCAACTGAATACTACTAATCCACATCCAGCACATCTTAAAAGGACACTCGGGCTTTGGTTCATGGTGATACCCTCAACTCCAGAGTACAACCTTTATTTTATCCTTTAGGTTAGAAACCTGAATTGCATCGTGGACACAGAAGGTTGGCGAAATAGATACATGTGCTATCAAGTTGAAATAAATTTCAAGCATACCTTCAGAGTGCAGCACAATATTGTATCCGAGTGATGCCACAGGGACTTCAGCAAAGATTCATTCCCCTCGTTGTTAGACTTGAGTAACTCCACACCCAAGTAGCACCTACAAAATTAAAATAGTCAGGACAAAGCTCTGTTTCTATCCATGACATTGAAAAAGAGTAGGTGCATAACCATTACAGTAACTTCTTAGAGTAATTCTCTGCTACATCTGACTGAAAGTTAGAAGTATCAAGTAATAGAACAAAACGGAACTACTCAGGAAACTTTGGGCCCCATTTGTAAAGCTTCTCTTATGTTTAAAGCTAAAAACTCCAAATTATTGAAGGTCCCGTTTTTTGCTTTCTTATTCATTAAAAAGACAGGATACTTTCATTTTTAAGAGCTTAAAAAATTGGTGTTTGGGCTAATTTTTCCTTTAAAGAAAAGAGATGCCCAAAAAGGCTGAAGCCCTACACAAGAAACTAAACCCTATGTTTGGTTGGTTGAACCAAAGCAACAGTATTTTTTTAACACCATTTTATAATAATATAAAAATAGGTAGGGAACTCTGGATCACAAATTAGTGAGTACAGTGAATTTATGAAAGATGTAAAACACATCAATCGAATGCATACACAGATCATGAATTTTAGATTGAAGTCTCTCAATTAATCCTTGTCAGAGTTTTGATGCATCATCTATTACGGTAGGATTGTTCTCCTATACATGCAAATATGAATGCGGTGTGATTTGTTTGGAAGACAAGAACTCACAATCAAGAAATAGGAGAGTATGCAATTTACCAAATCTATCAACTTAATTTCTTTATTGAATGAGATACAGTATTAAATTGGCGATCATCCTCATAAAAATCAATGAAACATAATGGTAACACACAACTTAAAACACATTGCATGAGCCTAAGTCTCAGTAGTGTGAAGGCAGTAAAGTTCACACCTGTAACTATTGCAGATCCAGTGAGCAAGGGTTTGGGCTTCAGGGGTGCCCAATGGTGACCGGAGTCCTGCATGTGAACTCAAATGAGAAGGAGAAAGTGCTAATGCTACCCTTTGGACTGATGATATAATGCTCCGAACATATTGGCGAGCCATAGATGCTACATGCTCTTGCATATGGCTTTCAAATGCAAATTCAAATGCTATTGTCATCACAGATCTCATACAGCCCGAATTTCCAGCACTTTCATTCGAGGCTCGGTTTCCACTAGGGCCAATGTCAAGGGCAGATGCAAGGTCAAGGGTGCGATTGGGGCTGGAAGCTTCCTGCAAAAATTTCATTGCAATAATTATAAGATTATTGTCTGAAAAAATACAAACAAGAAAATTGTTTCAACAATGTATGAGGCAAAATTTAGGAGGGGCACAGAGAGGCTAAATTATCACCAAAGAAAAAGTGGTTAAAAGACTATATTAGGTAGAGTCAGATAATTATATTATAAATTAAACTTTTTATAAAATAATGTGATATACATGTATAATTCATTCATTAGCACTAATTGGGGCTGTAAAAATGTATTCCTCTTTTGGGAGAATAACCAAACAACGAAAATCCTGAGTATTAATTTCAGACTTAAATTCCCCTTTTCTCTAGCCCTAATTTAGCAGATGTAGCTTTTTTCAGCGACCAAGCCTATCTTCCAATAACTAAAATATTCTTGTTGAGAATAACACAAACAAATCAATTGGTTCAACAATGCACGAGGAAAACCTTTCCAGATTCAAGAGGAATGATGCGAAATCCAGAAGGTAGAAGAGGGGCATCATCAGCAAAAGAAGCATCAATTGGAGCAGATATAAGTTCAGCACAGGTGCCCACAGCGTTCTCATCCATTCCACTGCAGAGCTGCCAAACCAAGAACAAGTTAATTATAAGAAAGAAACTCACATATCTAGAAAACATTATGATGATACGAACACCCTCAATCATTCTTCATTTCTAGCAGGCTATCCATTAAAGAAGAGGTTTGAGGACATAAATTTTTTCTCTCGTATAAATCAAAGAAAGAAGAAAGTGAGCACAATGAATTCTTTATGTGCACCAAAAGTTTCAAATTCCAAGCATTATTCTGGCAGGAGTACTACATGATGACTAAACTCCGTAACTAATTCAAAGCATATAGAAAGCAATACTTACAGGACCAGAAAATAAGAATGCTATGACCTGTACTAAATTCCAGATGTGACGACTATCGTTTCACAATATGCTTTCTAACCAATTAGTGTGTTACATGCATGTCAGAACAAGGAAATTGGGAAACTAGGAAACTGTCATCTATTATGAAAGAGTGAAGCATGGAGCAAGACACAAGGGGAAACTATAACTTACTTGCAAGAGAAACATTTCTCTGGGCATTATTGTGTCTTCGGGAGAATGAGCAACTCCTTCCAATTTAATGACTTCCAAAAACTAGCATGAGTAAGATAGAAGTTGGTAACCGTTGAATTGCAAAACTACACAAGCTCTATTGCATAATTAGTACGAATGTATCACCTCTTCATGCTCAATTGTGTGTGCTAAAGGGAGTATAACTTGACCTCCATAATTTCCAACACGAGATCCTGATAAGCTGCAAGGACCAACTTTAATAGCAGCAGCTGTGTAAGCATCCATGTTGTTGTCTGCCCATTCCGATCTATGCTCCCGCAGGAACCTTAAGAGAATGGCAGGGGGCACATTCTGGACAAGAGAAATTACACGTGGCAACAGTCTAATATCAGAATAATATAAGACCAAAATTTCAATACAAACAATCGGATGTCTTCAACCAAAAACCATTTTTCAGTTAGACAAATTTTCTGGGAGATACTTTTTGTTTAGGAAGACAACAGAAGAAACAAAGGGCATTAATAATAACAATAATCATACAACAAATAGGGCTTGGAATTCTATGTTATGGGACTTGGGTTCCACATTGCAAACATGGGATTCTAGTATGGTGTTTATAATGTCCTGGACTCTCCAACTACAACAGATAGCTTTTGTGATGTGGTTAAAGGTTCTTATCAAGGCACGTTCATGTTCACCAATAATCATTCGAAAGGTTGATTACTGATCAAACAAGTCCTTATTCCATCTGAGCAAAAATTTTATTAACTAAGAATTGGTATTCACCACACACAATTAGTAATAATTAGAAAAGAGCACGTGCTCAACTAACAATGCAAAGAAAAGACCATGCACTAAACACTATGCACTAGATGTCTACAATATAATAATATGAGCTTAAACTTGTCCACAAACATCCAAAAACTTGTGAACAGCAACTAAATAGACATTTGACTGATAAGGTTTTTATTTTATAATTTAAAGGAAATTCGTTCAATCAAAGCATCCTGACCTGTAATAGCATGGATGCTTTGGCACATAGCACTGCATTACTGACAGACGGAAATCCGTTGGCAAAGGGAAGATTCAGACCCATTAATTTGTCAGGGGATGAATTCACTAGAATAGTAACGTCATCTACACCATCATTGCCAATTGTTGTCCATCCCTCATCAGTAAACCCATTGAGTGCCTCATTGAAACCCCTGTCATAACATAAAATAGATGTGAGATTCAAATTTATTTCCAAAGACTTTGAACAAAAGCCACAACACTCAAGTAGAATATGTTAACCGGCTCAATCTTTGGCTAAGTGCTCGCAGAGCTGCAGGTCGTCTACCCCACCCAGTGACGTTGGACTGAGAAACTTCATGTGAGATCTGCCTTAGATGACGTAGGGCCTACTTGAAAAATTAAAAACAATTTCCCCTTTTAAATCTATTAATCAATACTGTTGTCACCATAAAATTAAATATTATAATCATATACATATAAATAGGAACACAAACAAATTATACATGCTGCTGTATCATCAGGAAATGAGACAGAACATCCATACCGCCATAGTTGTCTTCTGAGCCAGAACTGTTGATGATTCGTACAGTGGCCGTAGCACTTCTGGTACACTCCATGGCTAATAATAGTATAAATATGCTTACGTCAATTTAAGGCAGAATATAATTATTAAAGCACCAGCTCAAATTAATGTACCTCTAAATCCAAATGATCAACAATATGGATGATGGAACCACCTCCTTCACAAGGTCTGATTAGGTACCCACTAGGCAGCATCTCTGCCCTAGCAAAATGTTGCACAGGAGGCATGCTTGGACCATTTTGAGTATTTTTAAGGGACCTCTCACAGATCTAAGGCACACATTGAGAATGATTTAGACACATGTCTTGAAGGAGAACTAAAGAGTAGATTAGATCATTACATGGGTGAGGCTTGTTATTAACCATAATATCAAATCAATACAATTTTTTGGATAGAAAATTTTAGAATCATTTACCACTAGACTTCCATCCTCTAAAACAGAAGTATAACGCAACAACCAGAAATCTCGGGCAGGTGCTAATGTGGTTGGTGCATATAGCTGATCATCAAAAGCAACAAATAAGCATACATATAATATTTGGTTCCAACCCAGTGGTATAAAAAGCCTTCATTCATAGCACAACGATATTTCACTTTACCTGCATATAAAGCAGTTCAATGGTTCCACCATTTGCTGTGGGCAGCACATTGAGAACATCAACAGCTCGGCAATCGCGATACCACAAAGGCCGATCTTTGAGGATTTCGGCAACCTGGAAAAAGTATATTTGACCATGTGACCGATAAATTCAAGCCGGACATCAATGAGTAATGTGAATAATAGTAAATCTAGACTACTTACCCTAGTGGGCTCTAGTCCCACTAGACCACAGGCTCGTGCTGCCACACCAGAGCAACCATGAGAAATAGCAACGATTCCAATGGAATCCGGACCAGGCTGTGCATATTCAACAAGACTTAGCAAATAAATGTGATTATATTAATTTTTATAGAAACACGTTGTCACAAATTTGTTCAAAAGAATGAAGTTCATTGGAATGCCAAGATTATATGAACGTGGAGTGGTAAGACATTCCATGACATATTTATAATCTTTTTACTGCTCTGTTATGGTCTATTCCTATGAAATGAGTAGAGAATAAAATAACTAACTGTCAACCAATGAAAAAAATTTCAATGATACCTTCATTCCAGGCATTTGGACCCACTCTACAGCAGTCCCAGTAGCCTTAGAAAGAAATTCTGCTAAAGTCTCTTCTGCAATGGACAAAAGCCTGGGAAAAGATAAGACACGATTCCGTTAGTCATAAATACACAGTGAAGTTGTCACAGACCACAGTAACAGAAAGGGACCCAATAATCATACTCCCACTAACCCTGCAGGACTCGCATCTCGTGGGGGATGTTGAGTTGTCAAACTGTGCTGACCACTCGTCACCGCTGATTCACAACTTGTGTCTTTGGTTGCCTGTGTAGTCTGCATCCAAAGCACCGTGCTAAACATTTACATACAAAAGCTATGAAAGAGTACATGAACATTGAAAATTGAGCGCGCAATTGCTAAAACTACACAAATTAAAAAGAAAATCAAAGCTCGGGAGCCTTCTACATTGGGCATCATTAATTTCAAAACCCCCAACAAACAAAATTCTTACATTTTGAGTGTGTTGACGAAAATAACCATTTTCATACACCAGTTGAGACACCTGCTTCTGCAACCTATCGTTCTCTTCCATCAGCAGCTTATTCATTGCAGTCAACTTCCTATTTACAGCTTGCAGCCGCGACGACTCCTTTCTCTGCTTCTCTCTACATCTGAACAACTCACAAAAACAAAACAAATCAGTTACCTGGACAAACCACCACCAGAACTTCACAAACCCTTCATTTCACATTCATGTTCCAGTTCCCTGGCACTCAAATAGCAACACAGCCACGCTAAAACCATGAAAATACAAAAACTACAATCCTCTGCATAAATTGACGAAAAACTGTTCAATAAGGAAAAAAAATTTAAAATAATAGAAGAACAGTGAACAGTGAACGTTAGTTAGGGTAACAACCTTCTATTCTGGAACCAAACCTTGATTTGTTTGGGCTCAATGTTGGAGAGAATGGGGCACTCGCGTATGAGTTGCTGGCGGCGAATGGAACTTGGTTTGGGACAATCATGATAGAGCCTCTCCAAGGCTTCAACCTGCTCAGGTGTGTAACGGACATACTTCCCGTTATCCATTCCGTTGTTTTTGCTACCATCCTTGCAGGACATTATTTCCACAGCAGCCAATTCAAATTTTCACAGAGACCTTCTCCTTCCACCTTCTCGCTTCCTACCACACCTCCTAACCAAGATCCAACGCACACAGTTTTATCACGTGCGGAATCTGGCACGAGCACGATCGAGATCTCACGCAGTAACTGATCTGGTTCGTTCACCGATCTCGGTCCATCGGCTGGTGCGAATTGGAATCAAATCAGCGAAGCATCATTTTCACGGTTTCACAATCGATAAGACATGAGGAGACGAAAGTATGTGTGAATTTCGCAGAGAATCTTTGGTACTGTGAGAGTGTGAATCGTCTCTGTTATTGTGCGCGAGAGTGAGAGTGCTCCTACAAAAAAGATGGAGAAGAAAAAGAAACGTGAAACCAAACCCTAGCTCGTTGTCTCTGCAAATTCAGATTCACCCTTCGCTTTGCTCACAGCTTTCATTGCTTCCCCACTCTGTAGCAAAATCCGGCACTGTTATTTTTAAAAACATTACTAAATTGAACAAGAATAAGAATTTTTGGAGAATGAAGTGCACGAATGAAGAGTGTTTAGAGGAATATACCAAACTACCCCAACAGCGCCTCATATTTATTGTTAACTATATTCGTACATTTTTTTCTTTCGTCTTCCTAGTTCTGTCATACTTTTGCCTCATCTCAGTCTCTTTAATTTCTAAACTTTTTTTAATGCAAGTGAAATATATAGAGATTGTGTGAAGTGAAAATGGCATGATTGATTGTAGAAAGTGTTGATGGATATAGGTACTAAATATGGGATAGTAAAAGAAAGCGTGAAATGGCAAAAGCGTCATTAGGGAGGAGTGGGGAAAAGAATAGAAAACTAGGGGAAGATAATGCGCGGATCAGAGTCTTAAAATACACAAAAAGGCTACCATTTGCGTGCATAGGACTAGGACACAATCATGACCATATCGCATGCGTCTTGCGATTAAATAAAGTATTAACCTTTTCTTAGATTTAAGTTTTTAACGGAAGAAAATAAAAGTAAAAAAAAAAGAAATATGGAAGATATGGATGGGAATGGCATATCCATATGGTGTGATGTGGCATACATACGTACATTGCATTCCCTGCAGGATATGACCCTGAATGGAAGGTGATAAGACATGTGACATGGGAAATTTTGAGGAGGAAATGGGATGTGACATGATGGGATGGAATGGTAGGTATGTACTGTGCAATACAAAGACTACTTAAGGGATTCAGAATGATGTGGCATGTCAACCTAGTCTAGTGAGAAAAAACAAATTTTTTTTTTTTATTTTCTTTTTTACTCTTTTTTTTCTTCATTATTTCTTCCCAACAACAGGAAAGAAGAAACTGTGCCATATTCTGCAACTTAAATAAATCAACATTACTTGAATTTTTGGCGACTAAAAGAAGAGAGAAAACAAACTGTTGACTATAGTTTTTGTTTAGTGTTGTCATAGTTTTAATCGTTCAACAATACCAAAGATAAGTTAGGAGAATTAAAAAAAGACATGAAAGGAGAATAAATTCAACTTAGGATTATTTTTTTCCTTCTCAGTTTTAGTAATTTAACTACTGTAATCATGTTCTTTTAGTAATTTATTTCAAAATACATTTTTCTTTTAATTTAAAGTAAGTTCATATAAGTTTGAATCAACAATTTCTGGATAACATGAGTTAGTTAAAGGTAGAAAGAGGATCAACCTATTTTAATAAGAGAATTCTCTTGTATTATAGTTGAATTTGTTGACTTTAAAATTATGGTTTTTCTGATAAAACGTGTCAGTTAGTTAAATGCTTGAGAAATATTGTAAGAATTTTGTAAACAGTCGTTTCATTAATAACATATAGTGATATTTTTTATTTTAGTATAATATAAGAATATATTTCATCAAATTTGTTTACACGTTATGGTTAGTTGGCTTAGATGATTAAGAATATGTTTAATTTTCAATTGATCATTCACTAGAAAGAAATAAAGAAAAAAAGTTCACGTTTGTTATTTTTTATTTTTTATATTAAGCAAACTACAATATTATATCGGGTGATGTGAACTTGACATTGTAAAATTCCGACGTCACTTAACATCGAAGATCAATCACACCGACATCACATAATGTCAGATGTCAACCAAGTGACACCAATTTTGAGTCACTTTTGGTCAAAATTTAGATAAAAATTTACGTAAGTTAGTGCACAAACTCATTAATAGATGTCGGATGGGTTCATCTGTGACGTCAATTTATGCACTAACTGGCATTAATTTTTATCCTTTTTTTTATTTTAATTACATTTACAAATGGCTAAAACCTAAAAAGTATATATAAAATTTTCAATGTGGATCTATCGATCATTTACTAAAGTTGATTAATCTCAATAAGAGCTTTATCAGAGAATCATCCTCTGCTTTTGTCAAGTCATCATGTTTAAAGATAACAAGTTGTTGCATGACCTGCTTTTCACATCGCTTGTCGCATGATAAGTCTTTGAAGCCAAGCGATATAACAAGAACATGTCTTGTTCACATCGCTTGTATGTTCTTAAGCATATTGCAAAACCTCGAAAACTCTTTTTTCATATTCTTCATTGATGTGACGTTCATTCATCCAACTTAAATCTATATTACAAATTTTCCATCAAAAACTAACCTTATATCGAAATTCAAAGTTCAAACAAAAGTGTTGAGCAAAAGCACACAAACAGAGAACCAAAATCAACATCCCTAGGGGTATCGTCGTCGCGTCGCGGTTGGAGAGTGAACTTGGAGGCTTGAAAAAACAATGAACGGGGAAACCATCCGATCAAATTGAAAAAAAAAAAACACTCCCTGTACACGATAACTACTAGAACGTGAGTAAAAGGAAGCCAAAATCACCTTTGAACCTCCTCCTCCTCGTTGTTATATGTGTCTGAGAATAAACCGTAAAAGAACAGTGCAGCAAAATTAGACTCATGCAATTTCTTCTAAAATTTTAAAAGGCTTAGACATTTGACAAACTGGAGACCAACGTCATTTAAGACTTTGACGTTAATTAATGTTAGAGAAAGAACTGATCAACATCATTTAGACCTTTGCCATCAGAGTTAAGTTAGATCCACGTTAATTTGTTACAAATAATTACAAAAATGTTACTAGTCATATTTTTAATGTTGACATATTACTTAGGTAACTGTATACATCTTTGTGTTAGTCATCATGTGTATTTATAAAAAAAAATAAACATTAATATATTACTATTTAAAGTGAATATTTTGCTTTCTATTTTATAAATTTGAAATCTTTTATTAATCATTTAAATTATTTGCATATTAATATTAATTTACTTCCTCTAATAAACAAATAATTAGTTGTTTAAATTTCATCTCGTCAAGTGTTCACTTATATTAACTATTCATTAACTTCAAATCAAATTAACACTATGACGCACTTTTATTATTATTTTTTTTTCAGTACCATTTTTTCATGATTTTGCAAGTTGCAACTCTTTCTCTTTCATCCTTCACCTCTTTTACTTCAGTTATAAACAATTGTTCTCTGTTTGGCAACTATCACCACTAATAGACAATAACTCCATAACAGATAACACTGTCAATGCATAGTTCAGTCTTAACGCAGCAGTAGCACCTACTTATATGTTCACACGTGTCAAATGATAACCCTCAACCCAATTATATAAATCAGCCATAATAAATATCTTATTTGAATATTGAAAATATTTTCAGAGTATTTTTACTGAAATAACTTTCTTATATTTTGTGAAAAAAGTTCAAACATTATCAAATTATAAGTTAGTTATTTAACACCACATGCAATTCAAAATCTAATAAATTTATGAGTTTTCATTATTTTATGATGATTAATTTTCACGTTTTTACTCAACTTATACTCATATTTAGATAGTCCAATATATATAATAAATAAATAAAATTAATAATGCAAAAAGATTATTAACAAACGAATTTTCTAACTCTTCTCCTTATCAAATAACTTTTTACGTATAACATGAACATTATTAATAATTTATTTAATCTTTACGTGAAAGGAACAGTGGAAGTGACCTGGTTTAACCCAAGTAACTAAATAGCATTATCCAATGGCACGTGATGAGTTGATGATATTTTGTCTTCATCTATATGGCCTTCAACGATTACACATAAACAGTGTCATTTTCGTTGCTTACACTTTTCTGACACGAACCACTAAAAAAAAATTAACATGGTATGAAAACAGCCTTCTATGTCTTAGTTTTATTTTTACTCTACTACACTGTAAAAAAGGGTAACTATTAATAGCTATGGTTCTTAACCTATTGTGGATTTGTTTTGAATACTTAACTTTTCGGTAGTCTTTTGTATTCATTTTTATTATATACATATAGTTAAACATTACTCTTTTTTCATTAAATTCATGTTATGTAGATATTAATCGAAACAGCAAACAAGTGTGAATTCTGAACCATCCAATAATTTCCCTCCTTTGAAAACAATGCAAACACTTTTTACCTTGTGCAGGTATTAATTATTGGGGGTGCAGGAAGAAAAAAGCTTTTGTTCAATACTTCATGGATTTTCTTCCTGCACCTCTATGGTTTCTTCTGTGTCCATAAACACTTTTCAGAATTCAAAAAAGAACCCTTTGATCACTTAACCAGAGTTGCGCAGACATCACCCCAAACCCCCCACCAATCGGATGTTGACTTCCGGAAAATAAAGGTCTAGGTCTCAACTTTCAGTAAAAAAAGTCACAAAATTTAAGATACATAAATCATAAATTTACCGACTTTCAGAATCTGGTGTTATCGACTTTCAGAAACTGGTGTTATCGGATTTAAGAAACCGAAGTACTGAATTTCATTTTTTAGGGTGCACGGAGATATTTAATTTATAATTTATTTTTATTTTTTGAAGGATATAATGGTCTTCACAGTCAAACTTGGAGGTGCAGGAAGAGAAATTGGGGGTGCAGGAAGAAAAACCCATAATTAGGATTGAAAAAAGCCCAAAAACTTAAACAGAAAGTAGTCCAAAGAGACCAAAGCCCATTACACGACAATACTGTCATTACCTGTAAAAAAAAAAACAAATTGGCCCATTATTGCTATTGTTCATCACTATTTTGGAACAATACGTTGTATTGAAGTGATTGTGCGCAGTGCACGTGGAAGCACGTTAGGAAGAGGACACGTGTGAGAGACGCACGTGTGGAACGAACAAACGCTGAATTGGAGAAAAAAATAAAAATTAATAACATGAGGTTGGGTTGGAAGCAACCGAAGCTTGATCGAGAAGGCTCATACTAAAACTCACACTCACATGATCGCTGACACACACACACATCTTTTCTTCCTTTCTCGCGTGCTCTCTGCATATCTCTCTAATTTTCTATTTCCAAACCACACCAGACTCCAACTTAGAAATAAAATTCTCTTTTCTTTTCCTCTTTTGTTCCCTGATTTTTGCTTAAAATATTGAAAGATAGTAGCAGTAGCAGTAACAGTGTAACCTTATCCACGAGTTACCGAGTCTGAGAGAGAGAGGGTTGATTAACCTGGGGATCAGAGTCAGGCCCATCTGACTCAATCCTTGTTTTATTTATCTCAATCTATATAATATCCCAACAATGAGGTAAATTGCCCTCCCAAACACCAGCACCCACATGATTCTACATCAACATGTTTTTGAATTTGGAAATATTTGGAAAAACTTGGAAAAACTATAAATCATTTTTCTCTCACATGTCACATGATCGAAACTTATAAGCAATATATGCTGATTGTTGAGGTGTTGGAGTTAAAAGATGGAGTGAAAAATGATGATGGATTAGGTTGAGCTGTAAGCGTCGTGCAGAAACGTGAGAAGGGGAATATAAAAAAAAGAAGGTGGTAGAAAGTACAATTAATTGAAGTAAAGAAATGTGAGAAATCAGAATGAGATGAATAAACTAAAGCTGGGCACGTCTCACGAAGTAATAATATTATTAGCAGCAGAGGAATCCGGCTGTAAACTTGGACACTATTGGAGGACTCACAGCGACAAAACCTGCAAGAGATGGATTCTTTCAGGGGTTGAATTTTTCATCCTCATTAAATTCTTCTACCCTCTTAATCATTGTTAATTACACGTTAATCATCCAATAATTTACGCTCTTTGAATGCATTAACTAATAATGCCTCCACTGGTTTTACTTTATGCCCAAAATTAGTGCCTAAAACTGACACGTTGAGAAAAGTGTGCAGTGTGTGTCTGTGGCCATAGCTGTTTTCTCTCTCAGTGACACCCCACCATTCTGCTTCTGCTTAACACTTGATTCCTCTTCAAACCACATGATCTTTATTCATTGCATCAACTAATCCTTCTCCGCTTTTCCTCACAACCTCATATCTTTCAATCAACCAATCCATTAATCACCATGATAATTTAATAGGTTTTAAGACGAAAGGTTTTATTGGAGAGATACAATATCAATAAAATATGAATTTACTCAGATAAGGTATTGACATCATTCTTAACTTAAAACCTTAAAACAATGAATTTATGAATTTTTATTCTTATATAATACATTTTTATTTTTATTTTTAATCGATATAAAACTTAGATTCACACTTAAATTTTTAAACTAAGTTGGTGAATCGGTTATTCATTAATGAACAACAGAAAAACAATGGTAGTAAGTAACTCATTATTATCATTGTCTTCCTACTCAGAGAGAAGGGTACAGAATACACACGCCAACTACTTGAGTTCATCGGGGAATTTCAAATGGAGAACGAAGCGAGGGAACACTTGTTTCAGAAAGTAGAAAATAAAGGGAAAGAAAATGAAAGTGGATTGATTAAACTTTACAGGACTTGGAAGTCACTTCCCTGTTCATTTTTAGTTTTTAATTATTAAAAATATTTAAATATTAAAATTGTGTGTGCATGAAAAAAGATGCTTCAATGTGTGGGAAATTACGGGGTTGCCACTCCTTTACTCATCAAAACCCCACCATCACTCCCACACCCCCTCAGACTCTCAGACACACCAAACGGATCGATCTCCTGTCAAAACGGTGCGTTCCCTCTCTTTAAAACAAACACCAACTACTCTTTCTCTTTCTCTCTCTCTCTCTCTCTGACTTTCTCCCACTAAAACACTATCTATATGGAAGCGCCGGAATACTTCGTCGGAGGCTATTTTGCCACCGGAGGAGCTGACCAATTCTCTCAGCCGGAGAAGCGCCACGCAGACCAGAAAATCGGTGAGCCTTTCGCCATTGACGACCTCCTCGACTTCTCCCACGCCGACGCCATTATGTCCGACGGTTTCTTCGACAATGTAGCCGGGAACTCCACCGACTCCTCCACCGTCACTGCTGTTGACAGCTGCAACTCCTCAATTTCCGGCAGCGACAACCGCTTCGCAGCAGCCATTGTCCCTCGCGGATACGCCGGCGATCCTCAATTCTCCGGAGAACTCTGCGTTCCGGTAAGTAATTCCCCGAGCTTGACCACGGGATGATGGAGTAAACAGATAATTGTGATAATTCGAGTTAGTTTAAATTAAATTTGTTCGTTGTTTTTGAAATTGAGTTTTCTCTTCGCGTGATTTCGTGACAGTACGATGATATGGCGGAGCTGGAATGGCTCTCGAACTTCGTCGAGGACTCGTTCTCCGCCGAGGAGGAGTTGAAAACGCTGCAGCTACTTTCCGGCGGCGCTGCGTCCACTGCCATTGGCGCGAAACCGCAGACGCCAGAGTCCTCATCCTCCACCGACACGCTGCCGCCGTTCGCTTCCGACGAAACCGCTCGAAACGCACCTTTTCTCCACACGGAGACGCCTCTCCCGGGGAAGGCGCGCAGCAAGCGCTCACGCGCAGCGCCGGGGGACTGGTCCACACGCCTGCTTCACCTAGTGGCGCCGGAGCAAGAGAGGCTGCCGCAGACGAAGGCTTCACCGGTGAAGAAGAGAGAGGGAACGAATGCGGAGTGTTCCGGAAGGAAATGCCTGCACTGCGGCGCGGAGAAGACGCCGCAGTGGCGGACGGGACCGATGGGACCGAAGACGCTGTGCAACGCGTGCGGCGTGAGGTTCAAGTCCGGGCGGCTGGTTCCAGAGTACCGGCCGGCGGCGAGCCCGACATTCGTGTCGACGAAGCATTCGAATTCGCATCGGAAGGTTTTGGAGCTGAGGCGGCAGAAGGAGATGCATCGACAGCAGCATCAGCAATTGATGAGTCAGAGTTCAATTTTCGGCGTATCCAACGGTGGAGACGAGTTCTTGATCCATCATCATCACCATCAGCACTGTGGGCCAGATTTTAGACACGTTATTTAGTCTCTTCCTTTTTAATTTTAATTTTAATTTAGGGTGCAGGTCTCGGTTTAAACTATATCGTCAGCTTCAGCACTCTCTTTCCCTTTTATCTTATCTGAAAAATTTTGTCTTATAAATTTGAATTCTTAGCTTTTTTCCCATTTTCTCTTTTTCCTTTATGGTAGATATAGTCAGAAAAGAAAAAAAAAAGCAATAGAATCATGGGAGGGGATAAAAACAGCGCTTGTAGAATCCACTATTCCCTTGTTTTCTTTTTTACCTTTTCCCCATTTAGAAAATTCATAATCAAAAATTTACTTTCATTTCAAATAAAAGTCCATGAGAAAAAAAATGGACAGAAGGATTTGCACAGTATCCGGATAGCATTTAATTGGTGTGGTCAGCGTCAAACTTCCCCATCTTTTGTTTCTATTTATTTACTGATATCTAACCATAGTAAATTAAATTTGTGTGCAATAAAAAGTGTTTTTATCGAATCAGGAATAATATAGAACAAAAAAAATAAAACGGGACAACACTTTTCCAAAGTATATATGAAACCTAGATTTCTTACAAAGCATGGGATTGGCAATAACAAAAGATGCGGTTGCTTAATTTGGTGAATTGGTAATAATGAAAGAAACAAAGTGTTGATATGTAGTGAAGTGTTGAGAAAGGGATATGTATTGGAAGAGACAAGTGTTGAGCAATGAGAAGTTGAGGGATTTTTACGGCGAAGGATGGAAAGTGGTGGGGATGATTGCATGGATTTCAGTGAAGTAATGAAAATGGAAGATTTGATTGAGGCTTAGGGGGTGTGGCCAGTTGTGCATCGTCCTGTGTACGTAGCATGTACATGGAAGTGCGTTAAAGGAAAGGGAGAAAAGGAATGAGAGAAATAATGAGAGGAACGTGGTGGGAGGCCCAAAATAATATTAATGATAATGAAAAAATGAAAAAGAAGAAATGGGTTGAGCACAGTCATGTGAGTTGAGTTGTGAGGAATTGTTAAATAAACAAAGAATTAGGTACACATTGAGGACTGATATAACTGTCCACCCAATTCTAGACATTTCCCCTTCCCATGGGCTCCACTCTCTTATTATCCCCACTCATACTATTCACGCCTCAATTTTCTCATTTTCACCGTCTCTTTTATCTAACAAAAATTATAATATAATTCTCATTTTTTAACTTACATACTTTATTTTTTATGCAGTTCAGTAGTATAAGTCAGATAGTAATACTTTATCTTTTATGCAGTTCAGTAGTATAAGTCACATAGTATATATTAATCAATAATTTATATTAAATTACATTAGAAAATAAAAGATAAGAGTCAAAAAAATAAGAGTAAAAAAATAGTAATCATAATATTATTATCTTTTATCTAATTCAAGACTTATAAACATGATTTGATCGGGAAAGAGGAAAAAGAATTCTAACTTCAATTTCATAAAGTGTTATAAGTTTGATTTAATGATAAGACAATAATATTTTAACAACCAAATTTTGACGACTTTTCTTTATGATCTAAAATGATATTTTCTAAGTAGTTTTGGAATACAAGAAGATGCAAAAATGAAAAATCACTTAGAATATCAAATTCAGCTTTTCTATTAGTTTTATTGGTGTTGTTTTATGCTATATTTTTACTGATGTTGGTATTTTAATTTTTTTAATATATTTTAAAACATCAAAATAAGTGTTCATGAATGTATTTTAAAGACACAGTAGAAGGTTAATACAGAAAAAATACAACAAGAATCCAAATTTTACAAACTCATATCGTAAGAAAAGTTGTCAAAATTTAATTATTAATTTTTTTTCTTTATAATGTTAGTAATATAATACTAAAAATTAATATTTGTCGATAAAAATAATCTTATTAGCTTCTCTCGATCAATGCATTCTTCTTGTTTATTATAAGTATGAAAATCTTCCATAGAAACTAACTAATCATGAATTCCTTTATGAGAAGCACTATGTGTGTTACAAAAATATAAGAGATATGAGATATGAGAAGTAATTATGCTATATTGATCGATGTATATGGTAGTCACTTTCTTACTTCTCCTTTAAAATTGTAAGACTTACGAGAATATGGAAAACAATTTTTATACTGCAATCACATTCATTATTACTGTGCTTTTAGCCGGTAATGAAAAGATCTATGGATTAAGCTAGAAAAAGAAAATTTATAGGTTAAAATATAAATCAAAATAACTTATTAATGTAATATAAACTTAATTAAGTTTCAAATTTTTTATAGAATTAAATATTTTTAATTGAATTTTTATATAAAAAAAGTTCTATTTAATACCTAAGACTTTTGTATTTTTCAATTGAATATCTTACATTAAAATGTTTTGCTATTTTTAATTAAGGTAATGTAGTTGCTATTTTGTATTGTTGTTACTTACATGTCTTTATGTGAAAAAATAAAATTAACTTAATTAAAATTTAATTTTATTATAAATTTCATTATTTTCAATCGAGTTAGTACTATAAATTTCATTCTATTGTGTTTAAAATATTTTTAGAGTATTTGACATCAATTATTGGGATGCTATAACGGTTTACTTTTATTTTTCTTCCAATATTTAATTTATAAAGTAAAATAATTTCATTTTTCATAAAGTTAATTAAAATTTTAGGACTCCAATTGTTTCATTATTTAAGAATATTCTATTGAAGACAATAAATATGTCACTTAATAAATATTAAATTAAAAATACTTAAATTTATAAATTGATTTTTGATAAGGAAATATGAAAGCAATGACAATATACATACAAAGTAAAAATAATAACACCGATTAATATCAAAATCTAAAAACTCAATTACTAGATATAAAAAATTTAAATAATCAATAAAATATATATATTTTAAAATAACTTAATTAAATGTATTAAAATTACATGATGTTTTAGACTAGCTTATTATTGGGTACAAGAGGTTTAAATGTGGTGGGTAGAAGACAAAAGTTTACAATTTTCTTATACTATTCCTCATCAAAAGAGTTTTCCTTTGAAAAAAGAAAAAGGGGAATTAAAGGGAGATCTTTTCATAAAATGAAATGCATATAAATATATATAAATATTTCTTCAGCTTTTCAGAAAGTGACGATATTTTGAAGAAAGAGTACACAGAAAGTACAGTGTATGTACACATTGATGCGTAGCCAATGTCGGTATCACATAACAATACTAATATATTCCAAACATTTAGCTTACAATCAATGACCTTTTCTTTCTTTTATCATATCTTTCATCTCATACTCACAAATTAATACTCTTTTTACGTACCAAAGTGTATTTGTTTACGATGAATACTACTAATTTATATAGTTTAGTTGTGAGACTTCCAACACATCATTTCACGTCGAGGTATATTTATCTTTAAGTTCTAACCTGATTTTGATACTATCCACAAAACCGGCTTGTAAGGTGAGGATTGCACCCACTTATATATTGTGAATTGGCCTTATCTCTAATCGATGTGAGACTTCCAACAATAGGTTCAACAAATAACAAATTATGTTACAATGTTTAATTGAATTTGATATCATCTTAAAAAATGTACTTTAAATCTAACTTAACTTTACAAAATCAGCTTGTAAGATATAATTTGCATCTTCTTATATACAGTAAACTTGTATGATCTCTGGTTGATATAGGATGTGGAACAAAAGTTGAGTGTGGAATTAAGTTTAAGTTGAAATTGTAAGAGTGTGATGATGATGGTTAATAAGAGAGAGAGAGAGAATAGAAGCATGTGGGTGATGAAACAAAGCACATGGTGTATGTGACGTGTGTGAGTGTTACTTTGTGGTTCTGTTGGTGTTGGCATTATAGAATGATGAATAATATATCCAAAAAATGGAGGAAATGGCATGGCTTTGCTGCATGCATGGTCCTTTGTGAAGGGATCTTTTCATGTGTGTGTGTAAAGAAGATGATGGATGTTGATAATGGGTTCTTTGTTCTTGTCCCCACTCCCCTTTTGCCTCCTTAAATTATTGCTATCTTAGTTACCTCTTTTGGTAAATTTTCAATCCACCAAAGGGAGAAGAACCTTGGACAACTTCACACATGGAACCAAGTAACTACATTGTTTATTTAGATATCTCCTAGGATTTCACACTTCCTTGCTCTTCATTTACCCTACAATTTTATCATTTTGCATTCTTCCACTCACCAATGCTAATGCAACCATAATATATATGTATAAAAGATAGATAGATTTTTATATAAATTATTAAAATATATGTAATTTAAGGTTGATGTGTTTTGGAGAAGGATTTGAAGTTGTTATATATAGGAGAAGAGAAGGGTTTATATGTATATAGGATGATTGCCGAGTCATTGTCGTTAGGTGATAAACAAAGCTAAGAAGCAACATTATGGCTTCCTGGAAAAGTTGTGTGCTATACATATATATTAGGCTTTCAATGTTTCTTCCAAAACAATATCAATATATAACACCAACTTTCTTACCACTTTTTATGTATTTAATTGTTATTTCATGTTGTTGTATAAATTTATATAATTATAGTTTTCTTTTAATAACATTATATTTTGATTGTAATTTTTATTTTTTATAAAAATATTGAATTAATATTTAAAATAATAAAAAGTAATATAAACATACATACAAGTATATTCATTCTCCAAGATAAAAAAGAAAAAAAGATAAAATTTTTACCGTATGACATAAAGATGAGAATAAAGATAAATGATAGAAATAAAATAATTATATTCGTACCACCCTCATTATTCCTATTTATAAGGTTGTCTCACGTGGCATTAGGGAAGTGGACACTACTAATATCAATTATTTCAAGCTCATTCTCACCTCTACTATAATAACTCAACTCTAGATAACATATACAATTGAGAACTATTTTCAAACTAATATTTACTTTATTTGAGTAATTTAAAAGTCGTATATAACTAAATTAAACCACAACTTTCCATAGCAAAAAAGGAAAAAAAAAAAAAACTACTAAAGAATGTTTCATGAAAGAGTAGTAGTGGCATTATAATATGAAAGACGAGTAGGTCAAAATAAAGGTTCCCTTCTTCACGTGCATGCATAGGATTTTCTATTCCATTTGTGTGACTTTGCTAACTGGCGAACTTTATTATAATATCAACTTCACACAAATCGAACTTACACTATGCGTGATCAGTGCCGTATATTGCAAAACTATATATATAATAACACTTTTCTCTATCTACTATCATACATTTCCAAATCAAAATATCAAAACATCAATCTTTTCATCACTCTGCTTCCAAAATCATAGTCTTACTCCCACAATCAAGACTTGGTCCAAATCTCTATCATCAAAATCATCCTACACCAATCTTTGGGCCATGCCTAACTATTTAACATAATTTTCACTCTTTCACATTCTTTACGGTGAAGTTATGAAACCTAGTGTGTGTTTGGTCTAGCTTAATCAATTTCATCAACAAAGAAGCTAATATTATACGTGATTTCTAAATTAATTTTAAAACAAAACATATATTGATTTGTTGAAAATTCAAGTGTGAGTCTAAGTCTTACATTGAATATAAATGAGGAAGTTGAGTACTATATAAGGATGAAGACTCATAAATCCGATGCCTTAAAGTTTTAGGTTGAAAGTGGTATCAATATCTTATGTGGTTGGACTTGGGTCTCATTGATATTGTATCCCCAGTTAACCTCTTCCTCTTTAAACCTAACATATGTTGGAAAATAAATTCTCCATCAATGTGACACGAAACTATACACACTCCTAGGACACTCAACTAAATATCAATCTCTTATAAGAAAAAGAAAATGAATCATATTTTTAGTTCATAAACTTTAACCGAAATCACATCTCGTCCTTGTTACTAATTTTTTTACCAATGTCATTTTCATATTTTATAAATGAATGTATAATGTATTGAGAATTAAATTTTAAACCTAATTCAATCTCATAGAATCGGTTTATAAGATAAGATTTATATCCATATATATACTACAAATTCGTCTTATTTATAATCAATGTGAGAATTTTGATATAACATATTCACCGATGACACAAAACAATTTATAATATGACAAAGGGTGTTGTATTATGTATTAAAATTGATAATCACGTGGATGTTCGATTTTAATTAACTGTGCAACCATAAACTGTTTAATTAATGTTATTGAATATTTAAGACGTAATACATTCGTTCATGTGAAATAAAATCGGTACAAAGTTTATCAGAGAAATTAAATATAATTTTAGTTGAAAGTTTAGGAGGTAAAAGCATATCTAATCCTATTTGTCCAATTAAATATAATTATAAAAAGGTATAAATACACATTTGGTACCCAAACTTTTTCGGAAAGTTCAATGTGGTATCCAAACTTTAGGAATGTTCAATTTGGTACCCCAATCTTCTAAAGAGGTTCAATTTGGTCATCTCCGTTAAGTTGGAGTTAACACCGTGTCCGTACAGGACACGTGTCAAGCCATGAAATTTTTATTTTTTTTTAATTTTTTTTTCAAAAAATTTAAAAAAACTATCACGTGTCAGTTTATCATCGTGCCACGTGACAGCTTACAAGCATGACACGTGGCAGTGTAATAGTTGTTTTCAATTTACTACCCCAATTTAAATTTTTGGTTTAATTTAGTACCCCAATTTTTTAAAATCATTAAATTTTGTCATCTTCCATTTGAGACCAAATTAGTAAATAAGCTTAATTACAACCTATATATACATGTTACAATAAATTTTTCTAATATATATACATCAAATCATTTCAAATAAATACTTAAATTATTTTATTTTTTTCATTTTAAACTTTGTAATTTTTTATACATGAAATTTTTTACACTTGTAAAAAATAAAATAATTTGAATATTTAGGTGTAGTGATTTGATGTATAAATTCAAAACAATTATTTTAACATGTTTATATAAATTATAATTAAGCTTATTTACTAATTTGGTCTCAAATAGGAAAGGACGAAATTGGATCATTTTAAAACATTTGGGTACTAAATTGAACAAAAAATTTAAATTGGGGTACTAAATTGAAAACAATTATTACACTGCCACGTGTCATGCTTGTAAGCTGCCACGTGGCACGATGATAAACTGACACGTGGCAGTTTTTTAAATTTTTTGAAAAAAAAATTAATTTTTCTGAAAAAAAAATTAAAAAAAAAAAGAAATTTCATGGCTTGACACGTGTCCTGTACGGACACGGTGTTAATTCCAACTTAACGGAGAGGACCAAATTGAACCTCTTTAGAAAATTGGGGTACCAAATTGAACATTCCTAAAGTTCGGGTACCACATTAAATTTTCCGAAAAAGTTTGGGTACCAAACGTGTATTTATACCTTATAAAAACAAGTCCAATTTGTTTTCTTCAATAGTGCAACTTTTGATAAGCCCAATGGTGCATCTTTTACTATGTATTTTATATATGATGGAGAATTCATTAAACCTCATGAGTAGTCTAATCAAATGGAATAAGCAGCTTGTGACTACAGTTTTGTTTCTTCAAATAATATGTAATGAACAGAGAAAGTGACATACCTGGCAAAAAAAAAAACCTATAAATCACCAAATCTCAAGAAAAGTGAGGATCAAAAGTGTGAGGTGCATGTGAACCCTTTTCCCTTTGCTTCTTTTTCTGCAGCCAATGTCAACGTTAGACTCTGTAAACAGAGAACTTGACTGAAAAAAATGATTGATAAGAGCATTGCAGTCACAAGTAATAAAGAAGGTGTAACTTTGTTCTCAACTGAACCACGGGATTTGGAAAATGTTCTCCTCAATATTGGCCACAAACTCCTTCACATGACACAAAGACCCCGTGAATGTGTTCAAAAATATCATGCTTCTCATTGGTTATATATCGCTTAACCAATCAACAACCTAAGTTAACACACATTACTTCAGCTGATGGAATGCAATTGCTATTGCTACTCATCAAATTTTTCACAGTGGAGAACACATCTTGCATCAGCTTTTCTTCATTCAGGACTTATGGCAAACACCTGTTGCCCCATTGAGCTGGAACCTAGAACACTCAATCAAGTGCAGCTCACACAAGCCAGGGTACATATATACACATATACATATACATATACAAATACATATACATATATATATATATATATATATATATTTACATTTACATACCCTATCAATGGTTGCTGATTTTTGCAGGAAGTAGCTGCAGAGGTAGTTCAGAAGTTGGAACCATGTGACGCATCAGCTCTATTCATTGAGGTATGATTTCCTAACCTAAGTCATTTTTGGATGATAAATATATAAACATTTTATTTTGTTGTGTTAATAAGAAGATTTTAAATTCATCAACCTGCACAATCTTCAAGTTATGAAGGAAAAGATCAGAGTTTCAGAGAGTTTACCTCAACAGTACCACTTCTTCTTTCATCATAACAGAATACAGAAACAATGGCTTTAAGCATGCAATTACTCTGTGCCTTGCCCCTTATGATTCATTCAATCATATGCATGTGTTTATTCTATTTTCTACTGTTTTTTGTTTTAAAATTTCATCGTAAGTATAAAATTATTGAGGTGTATGAAGTTCTATAAATGGTTACTACGGAAACACCTCCCAATTAATGTTCTTCTATTTAATACACACATTTCTGATAAATACATGAACATTAACTGTTCATCTGTTCTTCACATCATTAATAAATACAAATAAAGTTGTTGCCCTGTTGCAACATATGAAAAACATTAAATATATTTACTTTTTCTGAAAAAACCATTTATTATTACTTAACATATTAATCTTCCATTAAATAGATTATAAGTTTTACAAGTCTTTAGTGTTTGTCTCATTTGAGGTTTTTCTTTTTTTTCTTTTCTAAATCTTATTAGTTTTTCTTTCTTTCAAAAAAAAAAATTATATTCTAACAACCAAATTTTTGACAAAAATTAAGATATTTACATTATCTGTGTTAATTTGATATTACAATTTAGGATAATAATATTTTGATTACTAAATTTTGACAACTTTCTTTTATAATACGAGGTGTTATCTTCTAAATAGTTTTTAAATATTAAAAATAAGAAAAAAAAATAAAAAATCACTTAAAAATAACACCTAAAATGTAAAAGAAAGATGTTAAAATTTATTAATCAAAAAATTATTTTCCTACAATTTATTTTCTCAAAATCCACATTGATCAAAGAGCTATAGGAAAGATGTCACATTGTAAAAGTTGTTGTCTAAAATTTTGTTCTTAAAATATCATTTTCATCTCAATGATTTAAGAAAAGAAAAATTACCTCTCGACAAAAAACACTTTTGACAAATTTAACAAAATTTTTAAAAATAAAATTAAAACAGATTAAATTTTTATTTTTTAATTAAAATAAAATAATAAAATAATGTTTTTTACGTGAAGAAGAAACTTTGTCAAAAACTTTGTTAATCTATAATAACTCTTTAACAAATTTGATAAATTTTAGGTAATAATAACATGAACTTACAATTTTAAGGATTTTCTCTAATAAAAATTTTTCATATACATTGTCTTTTTGGGTTAAATATGTTTTTTGTTCCTGTGAATTTTGAAATTAGTCTATTTTAAAATTTTAGATCAATTTAGTCTTTCATTTTTCGAAATATGTGTATTTAATCATTTTAATCAAATTTTGTTAGGTTTATTTGATGTTTTGTACGCATTTGAGGATTGTGTTTAGTTGTTTATACTGTTTGACACTTTTTTTTTCTTTAATGTTAAGTTAAATATTATTATGAAACGCGCTTGAAATTTCAAATAAACTTAACAAAATTTGATTAAAATGACTAAATTTACGTATTTTGAAAGATGAAAGATTAAATTGATCCAAAATTTTGAAATAGACCAATTTTAAAATTTCCTGAATGGGATGTAATGGATATTTAACTCTCTTTTTTTTTTTGTTTAATGAAGGGGCTGATGCATCCAATACAGAAAGTGATGCAAATGGAAGAAAATGAAAACCTAGCTGAGAAGCTTGCAGATTGCATGAAGAAAGCTGAGTCTGTCACTGATAACAACAAAGCTTGCCATTGCCAATGCTCCTGTGCCACTGAAAACTCATTCAAAGAGCCACTTTCTGCACCCTTTTGATTTAAGCTTTAATTACATTACATCCTAGTACTAAATTTGTTTCCTTTTTTTCTTCTTCTCATGCTACTCATGTCGATGCAAATGCTGCTACTGGTTGCTAATAAAATCCATGGTTCAGACAAGTATACAACATTGTTCTGAATGCACCATCAAATTCATGTTTCGTTTCATGTAAAATGGAACCAACTCCATCAATATGCAATATACTAAAGTGACTTCAAAGAAAAGAACACCCCAAAATCCAGAAAAATCTGTCATTTGTATCTCATGTGTTCTGATAAGGTGTTTCATTGAGATCTGGACTTTGTTTAGGCCCTTTTGGGTTCTTTGTTTTGTTTCAGTGATGACCAAAAATACAACCTTTGAGAACACATGATTGATAATCTATATCTTATCTACAAAACATAAACTGAAGAATCTTAGAATGTTTGCTTAAGATATCTTCTGGTGTTAACAAGTGCTATAAAATTGAACTAATATAGAAAGGTTTCTTTTTTTTTTTCTTTGTCCAATATTTTTGAAATTTTAGTAAAATATGATTTAGAATCATTAATATAAGTATTGTTCTGCATTGGAATTTGTGTAATGATCATCAATCTCACCTTACTAAATGTAAAATTATATCAAGTCATGTGTTTATGTTTCTCTTCTAAATTGAAATTACTTACATTAATTTGGTTCTTTTGTATTTAGGGGTTCTTTTAAATTCAAATTTGTAAAAATTGGTCCGTTGAATTTTTATTTGCAAAATAGAGTTAAGTCGTCGTGGTGGAGGACGACATTAAAGGTGAAGTCGTCCTCCACCGTGCCGATTTCTTTTTTCTTTTTTCCAAAAAGTGAAATCGTGCTCTCAGAAGCCGGTTTCCATTTATTTTAAAAGTGAAGTCGTCTTTGGGCCTGATGACTTCACTTTTTGGTTTTTTTTTTGTTTTTTTTCTTTTTACATTCAGTTTTATATATATATATATATATATATATATTTTAATTATATATTATTTAGTTTTTTTTAAATATTTGTTTAGAGTAGAGAAACAAAGTGACATCCTCCTTTCATTCAGTGGCGATTTTTTTGCCAGTTTCTTCCGATTTGGTCAAAACGTTCTCTACTTCTTCGTTTGATTTTACAAATTTAGTGTTTTATTAAATGATACTTGATAGTTAGTAGACTAACTAAACCACAAATAAAATAAACCTAAACAAATTAAATATTCAAATATAATTATCGAAGGATTTTCTTAATATGTTTTAATTTGTATCATTTTATCTTTTTAATTTTGTATTAAGATTTAACGATCAAGTATTTTAGAATTTTTTAAAACTATTTTTTATATTTTTACTGTAGACAAATATTTTAAAAAAACTAAATAATATATATTTAAAAAATATACATAAAGCTAAACGTTAAAAAAAAAAAACAAAAAGTGAAGTCGTCATGCTCAAGAATAACTTTACTTTTAAAGTGAATGAAAACCGGCTTCTCAGAGCACGGTTTCATTTTTTAGAATAAAGAAAAGGAAACCGGCATGGTGGAGGACGACTTCACCTCTAATGTCATCCTCCACCACGACGACTTGACCCTATTTTACAAAAAAAAATATTCAAAAGACCTATTTTTACAAATTTGAATTTAAAAGAACCCCTAAATACAAAAGAGCCCGTTAAGTTGCATTTTTTTCTACATGAAACATAGATTTGAGACTTCAAATATTAAACTAAAATACACAATTAAATAGGGAGATGACAAATCTCATCCACACCTTTTCAAATTAGCATGCAAATAATTAATTTCATTCAAATTTAAAATACTCAATTTTTGATAGGTTCATGTTTTAACTTTTCTTTTTCGCACATACATAAAATCAAATTCAAGATTTAAAAAACTAAAATAATCAAGATGGTAGATAAATAATATGCTAATTATCTGAACCATAGCAAAATGTAGTGTCTGATAAAATAAACCCAGGTTTATTTTAAATTCCAATCTTACTATACTGCACATGAATCAATACATAGTTGAAAATAACAACTTAAAAATAATACATAATTTTACTATTTCAATGAAATCATTATAAATTTAAAAACATCATTTACAGTCTACCTTTTCAAAAAAATACTCCTTCGAAAAAAATAGATATAAAATTGTGGTTTTATATAAGGTAAAGGCTCAAAATTATAAAATAGAAATAAATTATAAATATCCTGAATATTTTTTTGTAATATTTTAAACGTTTGTAATTTATACAATATTCTTTTAACAAGTAAAACACTAATATAAGATATTAATGCAAAAAGTAAATATGAATAACAATATACTTCTCTTATTCATTTTTAATAACAGTAAACTTTTAAAAAATTCTTCAATCTAACGAAAACTTTCTTTCTCATGTTTATTTTATTTCAAACAAAAGAGGACTGTGAATAAAAAATAAAATAAAATAAAAACAAAAGAAAGGGTTATGTCATTCCTCATTCATATTATATTATCTATTAAGTATAATATATTAGTAGAAATCATAAGAAAAAACCCATTGCAGCAACACACAAAATTTGCTCATTCTCTCTCTCTTCATGAATCTCTCTTTTCTGCATCCATTTTAACTTACCTTCACAACCAAAGCTCATTCATTCACACTGCCCCACCTATCTAAACACTGCACAATTACAATCATTGATCAGGGTCTGTGTTAAAAGGCACCATTTTCTCTTTTTCTGGAAGAAGACAAAAACAGAGCACAACAGGGGAAAACAGAGCAAAAGGTGAAATATGGTGAGTGAGCAAAGAATAGCAGAGGAGACCCTTCAGGAGTCCAAGGTGGCTGCTTTGGAGACCAGTGGCACAATGAGCGGACCCCTCGTCGGAGCCGCCACCAGGACCCGCCGCCGCCGGAGGGTGGAGGCTATGCAACTGGTTCTGAGAGGGTTGTGCATGGCTTCCTCTGTTGCTTCAATCTCACTCATGGTCACTGCTAAGGAATCCAGTTCTGTCACTATTTATGGCTTTCAATTACCTCTTCACTCCAAGTGGTCTTTCTCTGAGTCATACGAGTGAGCTTCTTCCATTTTTTTTTCTTCTGTCAATGCTTCTGTGATATCTCTCTGTATATTCAACCCTTGTATTCTGTTTTGTTAATTCAAGTATTGCTACTGTGTATGCTTCTTTCTTTTTACTTTTCTTGATGTGTGGTTCATGAAAAACAGGCTTTTTTTTTTTTTTGGTTTTTTGAATTACTTTTACGCTATTTTTCTGGAGAGAGAAGTAAAAAACAGTGCAAAGTGTGTTTCTGAACTACCTATAGAGTGTAAGAACCAGCTTGTTTTCACAAGTGTTGAATTTAGATTAGGATCATATTTGGATGAAACCAAAGATACCATTAATGAATGCATCAAATTCGTATTATAAACTTTTGCTTCATTTTCTATGTCATAGTTGTTGAGAGTTTGGTTTTCAAAATTTATTTTATTGGTTGGTATGAGTATTCTTTTATTGCCAGCAAAAGAACTGTCTTGAAACTGTGGCTTGCGGACAAAATTGACTGCAAAAAGTGGGACCTTGGTGGGGTTTGATTGTGAAGTCAGAATATCATAATTCATGACATTTGAATGAACAGTAATAGACCCGTGATCGAATTTCTTCTCTTTTTTTTCTATATTTTAATCTTTCTTTTGCATTTTTTTTGTTCTGTGTTTGTTTGTCCCTTTGCCTACAGTAATGATGGTGTATGATCTTGGTTTCCTATTTTGAATCTGTGACATAGTGGTGTACAACTTGAAGTTGAAATGCATAACTTTTTTTGGAGTATTACAAAAACATGTCATAAACAGATATCTTGTTGTGAAACTGTGATGAACAGATATCTTGTTGGGGTTTCTGCTGCTGTTGCAGCTCATTCCTTGCTTCAACTACTCATTGGCATGTCCAGATTTCTTAAGAATTCTTCTGTGATTCCTTCCAGAAATCATGCATGGCTTATTTTTGCTGGGGATCAGGTATATGTACCTCTGCATATTTTTAATGTTTCTCATGTGATCAAAATCAATTCATAAACATAAAATTTGACATAATGATAAAATTGCAGGTATTTGCATATGCATTGATGAGTGCTGGATCTGCTGCATCTGGGGTGACGAATCTGAATCGCACAGGAATTAGGCACACGGCTCTGCCAAATTTTTGCAAGCCTCTGCACAAGTTTTGTGACCATGTTGGCATCTCCATAGCCTTCACTTTCACAAGCTGTTTTCTGCTCGCTGCATCTGCTGTTCAAGACGTAATATGGCTCTCCCAACACTGAAAATTTTCTTCTTCTCACTCTCAAACTCTGTCATCAGTGTTCGTGTTCATGATTTCTAGTATGCTATGAAGACACTGTATCGTCTTTATCACTCACTTATGTGATTGAATTACATGTCAATACGATTGTAATAGACAATGCTGGGTATCAAATCAGTTTTCTTTCCCAAAGGAGTCGGATAATCTTGTAACTTTGACAGACTGATTTTAAAATTAAAATTGGATAATCGAGTTTGAGCTGTTAAAAACTCACATCAGCAACATAGCTAGAGCTTCGAACCTAATCTAATCTACATTCTGAATTTAGGATTAACTAAATATCGGACGCGTATAAAAGTTTAATAAATTACATAAAAGAAAATTATTCATAATTTATATAAGAATTCCAACACATTCTGTAATTCCAACATAAACTCCTCAACACTTCACGCACGTTGTTGCCAACACTTCAAATAAAAACTGCTGAATAACCGTCACCTTGTCCCACGTAAAGCACAACTTGTCCATGCATGTATATAATAAATGTTGCATTTGGTTACAACCATTGATTCTTGCATTTCAGAGTGGGAAACTAAGATGAACTCAAACATGGCTTCCCTTTTGAGCGTGCTCTGTGTTGTGTTGGCTGTGATGAATGGCGCAGCCAAAATAGCTGCTGCTAGGGAATTCAAAGTGGGTGGTGACTCGGGTTGGCATGAACCTGCGCGCAACGACACTGCATTTTACAATCAATGGGCTTCAACCAACAGGTTTCAAGTTGGTGACTCGTTAGGTAACATTTCTGAAACCATTCATTTGTTTATACGATAATGTTCAAAGCGAAAACTTAGTCTAAAAGAAACTGCTACATTGTGTAACTGTTGTCGTGTTGTGCAGTTTTTGAGTACCAGAATGACTCGGTTTTGAATGTGGAGAGATGGGAATATTTTCACTGTGATTCGAACAACCCCATCAGTGCTTTTGATGATGGGAACACCACAGTGATTCTCGACAGCCCTGGGGTGTTCTACTTCATCAGTGGAACAGAAGATCAATGCCAGAAAGGGGAGAGATTGATGGTGGAAGTGATGTCACCACGCTCAGTTCTAAAGTCTCCACCCTCCAATGCTTCGGTTCCTGCACAAGCTTTCTCACCATTGCCTCTTTCTCATCATAGTCATGGCTCAAGCGTTTCTGGTTCCATGCTCAGTTTTTGCTTCTGTTTTCTTTTTCTGCTCACTGTGTTTAACTAGCTTTTTTCTTTAGAGTCTGATTAGTTTATGTCTTAGGATTATAGCATTTGAACCAAAATGGCTTTGATTTTACGATACTGTGTTATGGATTTTGTGCTGTATTTGGCTTGACTTTGTTTTCATTAGTTCTTGCACTTTTGTGTTGTGTCAGTTTTATGAGTTGACATATATGTCATAGGTTTTGAGTCCCCACACTAGAATCGCCATCGTAACGCAAACACTTTTTGTGACTTTCACATTCGTTCGTGGCCCAAAGCAGAAAATGGCTGAATTTTGGGCTCTGTCGAAACACAAAACACAAGTCTTTAATCATAACTGTAGCAAAGGTTCAAACAGGTTGAAGGCGATTTTGTTTTTGTATACATTGTTCCTCTTTCTCAAGGAGGGTTCTGAATTCTGTTCTTGAACTTTGTTTTTTTTTTTTTCGTAAAATCGGAGATTTTTTACTGAGCATTGAAATACACCGTTAACATTTTAAATAATTTTTTAATATAATAAAACGTCAAATTAATAAATATATTATTTTAAAAATAGTGGTTTTTTTTAGAGATTTTGGATAGTTTCTTATTTTTTATTCTCCATTATTATTTATTATAAAGAAAATCCAATTCCAGTATATTAAAATTTAATATCTGATATAAATTAAGCGAGCCTACAGACAAAAAAAAAATGAAACTATTTGAAACTACACACACTTAATCAGCTTCCTTTGTTATGGCTATCAAAAAAACCCAACAAAAATGTTGTCTGATTATAATAATTGAGGCATGTTTCTAGATGTGAAGGATTGATTAATCATTCATTAATAGTTAAAATTAGTTTTATAATCTCTCAGTGCCAACTAATATATATAAAAAATATAAATAAAATGAAATAAACTTCTATTAAAGACTATCTTAATCTATATATAAGCTAATTTAAAAAAAATTAACAGAAATTAATTTTTAACTCATGAAAGAAAAACCTTTTACTTTTTTCTTATTTTCATATTGTGTAACTGCCTACTAAGGAACCTTTACATTAAATTAATTATAGGGTCTTGATTTAAACAGTTAATTAAGACAAATACTATTCTTTGATTAATTTTAAAACAGCTGGTTTTGTTCCTTGTCATTGTGTTTATGTTGTTTGGTATTAAAATCCTAGAGCATTTAACATGCTTCCATTTGGTCGTTTTCTTTACAATAAAAAATTGTTAAATTAAGACAAAAGCGTCAATAAATTCAATGTAGAACAATGACATCACGTTGATTTTAAGATTCCATTGCTTTATGAAGTTGCCTTACTTTTCTAGATCGCAATCTAAGTAGAATATCTCCTCTTAAAAGGACAATTTTTAGTTTAAATTATACATTATTACTGTACAATTTTATATCCAAAATATTAATTCGAGAATAATTAATATTATCTTTTCAAAAATCACACAGACACACACAAACAATATATATATATATATATATATATATATATAACTTTTTAAAGTTATTTAATAAATATTAAAATATTATATATTAGAAATATTATAAAAAAATTCTTAAATAATGATTAATTTTTTTATAAAAAAAATGTCATTATAATCACCACTTTAGATACCAACAATATTAAAAAAATTATATTACATGAGATTTTGCTTAAAAATTTGTTAAAATAATTCGCTTTTTTTTGCTATTTTTTCTAAAAATCTTAATAATTATTTCTTATAAAATTATAAAATTTATAAGTATTTTCTACCAAATTTGTTGTAAAAATTATTTTATACAAAATATTTTGTAAAAAAAATTGACAGCAATTTTTTGTAAATTTTTTTTTTCATAACAAGATTTATAAGTATTTTCTACAAAAAGAAAAATCAAAACAAAATTAGTAAAAAATATGAATTTTTTTTAGTAATACAACCTATAAATTAAAAATTAATAGTAACTAAAATAAATTTTAAATTAGTCATTGGTCATTAACATTAGTTATTCAGGATTTTGCCATCAAAGAAATCAATCTCCGATAATGACCAACTCCTAAAAGAAAAAAGAAAGAAAGAATTAATAGTCAAAACTTTGACTAAATGACCAATTAGCATAGTGTAGAAACTATTTTAATTATCAATAATTTTTAATTTTTAAGTTAGAACCTAAATAAGACTTTTAAGTGATTAATTATTTTTTTATCACTAAAAATATTTATTATTTAAGGATTTTTTTATCGTGAAAAAGAAATGAAATATAAAATTTAAACTCATAAAGTGTTAAAGGAAACTTAGGCTGAGTATGAATCAAATTCACTCACTCCTATGCCATTCCTGTTTTAATGGTGGTGCATTATTGAAAATGGTGGCTGTAGTTATCAAATAATATAAAACCCGACAGGGGCACTAAACATCAATATTACAATTTGTGTCTAATAGCCCAAGAATAAGTTTGAGTTTAATGATTGATGTACCTTGTAAATGATGAGCTTTTTATTTAAAAAAAAAAAACCATGAATTTTTTTTTTCTATTGTTGGATGATTAATTAATATCACACCTAAAAGTTGTATGGGAAGTTGCGATGTAAAACAAAAAATAGCATGCAACATGTCCTTAATATGATTATAAAAAAGCATAATTGATTATTTTAAAGTGAAGATACACGTTTGCAAAATTTGTTTTGTTTCCCACTTTTGAAAGCATCGTGAGTGAATGAACCTTCCTGTTTTGGTGAGCTATGCTACCATTACCGCTTTCATGTTTCTTAGCTTCGTCTCTTTCATTTTTGTTTTCTCAAACAAATTGGAAATTTATAACATAATCGACTTTAATCATTATGTAGTTTAGAGTTCCATATCTACTTGTAACCTATTTTATCTTTTGAGTATGGTGCAAGTGTGGATGCAAATCATCCACAGCAAACACTGCACATTTGTGATGTTTTAAACAGCCAAAACACCTATGTTACCATGTGATATGATTGGTATAAACCAATTTTGTTTTGGATTTTTTTAAGAAAGACAAAATAATCAACCTTGGTAAGTTTTATTATGTTCATAATTTGTCTTTTCTCTCAGTATATAGGTTTTACTGGAGAGATACAGTACTAATGAGACATGAACCCAATTACATAAGACATTAACATTACTTTCAACCCAAAATCTTAAAGACAATGGATTTATGAGCTTGATCTTTATCTAGTGTTCAACTTTCTTATTTTTACTCCATGTGAAACGTACTCATACTTGAATTTCCAACACATTGTAATAGTTATTAATCATTTTATATTAATATAAAAATTATTCATTTTTTATGAAAATTTTTATTTGTTTAGGAATGACATAATTAGTCCTTGTGGTGTGATTTATCTAGCACCACCAATAACTTATCATAAAAAGGACTGATCGAATAAAATCTCACAAATAAAAAAATGATTTTCTCATTTTATAATATTAATAAATTGGTAAAGTCAAGTCTGTCTAAATTTAATTGAAATATATTTTTTCTACTAATATTAAATTATTGAATTTATGAAATAAACTTTCGCCAATTAAATATTTTAATCTTTTAAACATGAAAAAAAAATGTATATTAAAATTCCTAAACATAAATACTTAATAAATTTTTTGTTATCTTTTTTTTTTTCAAAGTTTGTTGGGTGTGTTAGTTTGCTGAGGTGAGTGATGAATCCCAAATTAGTATGTGGTACATAATAAATGGATCAATTGATAAATTAGATTACCATTTATGATGCCTAATTGTGTAACCATTGTAATATGTTTGACTATTAATGATTTTTCATTATATATAGGTCTTGTACCTCTGTGTAATAATTACATTCGCATTCCTAAATAACTTAAACAACTTAAAACATATGATTGACATAGTTTATAATTGAAATATTTGTTGGTTGTTGTATGGGTGAACAAGTTTTGTATAGGTGTGAAGACACGTATGTTTTTATTATGACTTATTTTCCTGTAAACTTGGGTGTGGAGCTTTGGTCACCTAACCAAGAAGATGCATATAATACCCCAACATCTATTTTTAACCATAATATTTGTTTCAATGCTTCGTTCTCACAACAACTAATATTTACACCTTAAAACATACATAAAATTAATATTTTAAATTATATATATATATATATATATTAAAAAATTTATTCTGATTCTGACAGATGGATATGCAACTTCTGTTTTACCCGTTTCTCGCTAACATTAATAGTATCAGTTTATTTTCTGTTCCAAATATTAATTAAGTAATTTTTTTACGAATAAAATATAAAATTTTAAGGTATTCAATATCAAAAGAATAAATATATATTTTTTCAATATCAATTACTAAAAAGAAATTATAATTATATAAATATAAAAAAATAGAAAAAGTTAAAAAAAATATATTAAATTTGTGTCTTATAAATTATTAGACGAAAATTCAACTAAATGTCAGTATAAGATTTTTAGATTAACTATTACGTTATTAAGTTAAAGGTGTTTTAGTAATTTAAAACAAAGAGAATACGAAGATGAAAATAAGATGGATAAGTATATATTTATTTTTGTCCTCGTATCCAATTTAAATATTTATCCAATTTAAATATTTATGTATCCATATACACATATGTATCCATATGTACTCATTTAGTGTATCTCTGTCAAAATTAGTATTATAAAACATGTTCGAAACATTAAATGAATTTAACAAAATTTGATTAAAAAAACTAAATTCACGTATTTTGAAAAATAAACTATTAAATTAGTCTAAAGCTTTAAAATTGACTATTTTCAAAATTTATTAGAAGTTAATGGAAAAAAACATATTTAATCCTATTAAGAAATATAGTTCACAAATAAAATTGATAATTAGCCTGATAATATTCTTTAATTACATATCACATTTTAATTCAAAAATTATCAAAAAACAATAATTTTAATTTATATACAAATAATGTTAAAATTTGATCTATAATATTTTAAAAAATAAGGTTTCCTATTTTTAGTCTACAATTTATTTCACCCAGCAATTAAAGAAAAAACGGGATATAGAATGTGATGGACAATAGTTTTGTGATGACTTGGTCTTAGGGTGAAGTAGTAGAATTTCAAAACACTCCAACGGCTTTGTCAGAATATGACATTTCAAATATTATTCAAAACGCCCACAACGGTACATTTTCCAAAGCGCATCAATCCTAAGTCTTTTTCTTCTTCTTCTTCGCCTTAAGTCTTTTTCTTCTTCTTCGCCTAAGTCTTTTTCTTCTAATATGACACAATTAACTTATCGCGTTAATTAATGAATTTGTATTACTTTTGTTATTTTTACTTATATGATTAAAAACATTAGCAATCATGTTTATTTATATTATATAATCTTAATAATGTAAGGTGGAATTCAAGTTTAACTATTGAAGAAAAAAAATTCTTCGGATTTTTTTGTTGGATAGATCATATTCATAGACAATAGAAATATTTCGTATCACAACTACCTAAAAAATTGACAATTTTTTACACGATTTATCACAAAATATAAATATTTTATGTATTAAGAAGATAGAAATAAATACTATGTTTATATTATGAAAAAAAAAATGAAAAGTAATGTATCATATCATACCAAATAAAGAGAGGTGGCTGAATGACGAAGGCGATGACACAAGCACATCAACGGATATAATTATAATTATTAATTATAATAATATAATCACAATTGCACTTTTTAAAGACTGAAAACGATAAAGTTAAAGAATGATTAAAGTTAAAATTGGTCACAACACAACAACCAATTTGGAAATTTCTTCTTGGAAAAAAAATGGCTCATCCCAAATGTATTTAGAAGTAATTTAAATACATGGATTTTTTGTAAGAATATATTATAATTAAATTGTAAATTTTAAATGGTACAGGATTTTATTGCTGAATGTTCATAATAATTAATTTGAAATTATATTTACTTTTTAATTAACTGATGTAACGAATTTCTTTAAAAGAAACTATCAACATGTATTTTATGTATTAATTTGTAACGACTCTATATGAAGTAGTGCACGAAGTTAAAGTTAAAAACTAAATGGATGAATAATTAAACCTAAATATCTATAAACATTACATCCACATCATATGTATATATATATATTTTTAAATACACAGTTGGTATATTGATTATTACAACTTAACTAAAAAGTGAAGAATATGTAACATTGAAATGAAATGAGAATAATTTCTTAATTTGATAGGAACATATATATTTGTCTTAATAGTGGTACGATTTGAAATTCATGTTACCTACGAGAATGGTAAACTGATATATTAATAAATTTAGTAAGAGGGTCACCCTTTAATTTACCAACTTGTATTTAACACTTTTGGAAAAGATTTGAAACTACAAATTTCGTAACTATGCGTCAAAGAATCCACATCAAATCGCACACTTCAATTTTTCCAATAAAACTGCAATATGCGTGTTTCATTATAATATCATAAAAGAAAAAAAAAATCAAAATTACATATTTCTTATCAATATCAGCCTATGCTCTCACCATAAATATTATTAATAATTATGGATATATGAAAATAAAAGTTTGTAGTGGTATAAAAGAAGACAACATCTAAATGCTCTAATTAAAGTTCAAAACACTTTGTTCACATTAAACTCCAATCACACATAAATTTACTTTGAAAATACATAATTCTTCCAAAAATTATGATATAGTTTATCATTAAAAGACAAAAAACATTTTTTATATATGATAAACTTACTTGAAATGCATAACAAAAAATATAAAAGTATTCGTGTAATTTTATTATAATATATATACATATATATATATATATATATATATATATATATATATATATATAATATTAAACTTGTAAATCACAAATTTGACATACAAATTAATTACTATTATGTCGGATTAACCTTCATAATTGAATTAACATGAATTGGATTGATCCAAATTGATAAAATTTCTATCTATAATTGCCTAAACATAGAATACGTAACTAATCACAATTTAAAATTAATATATATTGTTTATCTTAAAGATAAACCTCGACAGTTGTATAGATAGTTAACGTGTTAATTAAGGAAGTTGTTTCATTATATTCCTTTTTTATACGTAAAAACAACAGTTTGCAATTGCATGTTCCTTTGACCCTAGTGTGCTGCAATATTGCTTCTTTCATCCACCAAATCACTATTTTATCTATCTAAAACTGTTTCTGTACAAAAAAAAGGAAGTTATTTTGGTCTTTTTCACACTCACTCACCAGAGTAAATACTCTCAATTTTCGTTATATATAAAAAAAAATACTAATATAATTCCGCAAATCTTATAACATCATACAAAAAAACAAAACAATCACTATCTTGAAAACATATAACACATTTAAATAAGACGAAGTTGTAGTAGAGTTAAAACTACACTGACAAACAACAAAAAGATAAACAAGCGTACTTTTGCTAAGGCTACCCCATGACAACGTGTGAAAAAGATATAGCATACCACAGTAAGTTTTTAAGATAATTACCATTATAATAAAAATGGAGATAAACTAATATTATTGTTGAATAATAATATAACTTTTCTACAGTACTGCATGTATTATTTATTTCAAGGACAACAAAACGATGACTTGTAGTAATTAATACATGTAAAAACGCAATAAATGTATTATTAATTCTAGATATTAAAGAAAAACAGTAGCAGTTATGTAGTTGTATGTATACGTTGACGCATGAATGAAGGAAGTTGTTTTTATTATATACTTTTCAAATTTTGAAAAATCCGTGAACAGTATCCATTTTATACATCACATACAACTAGGAGCAATCAGCGGCTGAATATCATCTCTAACAAAATAGTTTCTTTTTCACAAAAATCTCATCAGAGATAATTAACTTTTCTGAATGAAATCGTTGAACAACAAAATTGACAAGCTAAAAGGTACACAAAAGAAACATTGTGGGATAACTCAGAAAATCTCTTAAAAAAACAGAAAAAAAGATCATAAAATAAAGTCTATATAGTTCTGTACAGTAAGGTGATGTGGTAAAAATTCATTGGACATTCACATTTTGTGTCTCCAATTGTATGAAACAGAGGAAGCTATAGCTAACTAGTAGATAGGAGATAGAAGAAAGATAAAAAAGAAAGAGAGTGAAGTTGAATAGTGGAAGAGAAGTTACTAAGGCTAAGTATAGGAATATTAAGTGACGTGTGAAAGAAATATGATGCAGAGAGTGGACCAGTGACAGCAGAAATAGCGAAACACGCCATTAATGACACTTGTGAATCCCACATGTTGGGAAGTGAAAGCACCCAAATTTCGATTTCAGAGTGTATCAAATGATTTCGTTGTGGGTGGTACCAATAGTGGGGAACCAAACGCACCGTTCAATCCCAAATGGGTAATAGCGTTTCGGAGCAAAACTGTTGCGGAAATAACTCATCGGAAAAGGCCGCGCAGAAGGAGTCCAATGGCGGAAACATCCAACTCTCCACAACGTCGACCATCACGAACGAGTCAACGGAGGAGTCAAAGCTGTCTTCGATGTTCGGAAGCTCCACTATCTCGCTCAGTTCGGATTCTTGGGAGGTTTCCGTTTCTGAGTCCGAGGTTTGTGTTACGGGGTCGAATTTAGACATGGAGGCGGCGGCGGTGGCGGCGGCTTGAATGTCGCGTGGGGAGCACGTGAGGGGGCGGGGGAGCAGGTCCGCGATCTCCGGGAAGTTGAGGATTGCGGATTGGCCCTTGATGGTGAGCGCCGCCACGTCATGGGCCCGCGCCGCCATTTCGGGGGTGGCGAAGGTTCCGAGCCAGATGCGGGACTTCTTGCGCGGTTCGCGGATTTCCGAGACCCATTTGCCCCAATTGCGCTTCCGTACGCCGTGGTACACCGGGTGCTTGCTGCAGTCTCTGGGCCTCTTGGCCCGGGCCTGAGCCTTTGAGCCCGAATGCGTGGACGGCGACGACGTAGAAGAGGTTGTTTCGGACGAGGTTGGTGTTTGTGTCATTGTTGAAACTCAAGAGTGGGAATGAATGTTTGGTTTGGCAAACATATACATATAGAGAGAGAAGTGTAAAGTCCAAGACTCTATCCAACGTATAGCATAGGGGCATGGTTGGAAGAAGATGAGTGAAGCAGAATGAGGACACACTATACATGGCGTAAGCCTTTCGTAGTGAATAACACGCTCTCTTACAGCGACCCTTGACCTACCAATTATATATTTCACACACTTCTTTAACCCTCCACCCAAAAATATCATACATCTATAACAATTTAAATTAAATTCTATTATTTTTTTTATTAACACTAATTACACAATCTTGTATTGTTTTTGTTTCCGACATAAGTGAATGGATTTGATGCTCTCTTTATTAATAACTAGCTTAGGTGTATCTTTTATTGGCGAGACTAATATGAAAGTACATTTATAACGTTTTACACGTATTTGGAGTGAAACTAGTGACTTCTTTTGCTCTTTTTATCTATCGTTTTTTGGCTGCTTTTTTTATTTATTTACCTTTATTAAGAGCAAACATGTGTTATTAGTGTGTGAAAGAGAAAATGTACGACAGTGTAATTAAACAGTAAAGTTTTTGGTACACTACATCATTGAAACCTAATGACAAAAAAATACTGACAATTTGTCGAAGCAGGAGCAAACTAACGTGTTGTAGATGGATATGTCTAAATAGGGTTTGGAGTTTCTTTTATCTGTCTAAAATAGACCAAGTTGATGTATGCAGAATTAACTGTTGACTAAAACTAATGTATAGTAGTAATTATGATATATTCAAGATTTCTGAACTAATGCTCATTACACCAATCGGAACATGGTCAGAAACGAAAAAGAATCACTCTACCAATTACCTGTTTTTTAAAATGAAAAAGTTTCGATACTTATCTCACTTCATTTATTACTAAACTCATTTAAGCAATAGAAAAAGACAGAGACAGAGACTATATATCGAGAAGCTGATTTCTGTGATTTAAAAATTATTAAGAAACTGTTTAATGGAATGGAATGGAGGTTGTTAGAAAAAAAATAAGAAATTTGGGTGTTGAATATTTAATTTGACAAGAAGTGGTTCACATAGGTGTAGATAATGGATTGGAGAAAGGAGACAATGCGGGTACAAAGAGGTCCCACATCGATATTGTAGCCTCAACGTTCACTACAACATCTGGCTAAGTCTCCTTAGTCCACATCTCAACTTTCTTTGTGCCCGTTGCCCTTGTGATCAAATTGTCTCTTCTTTTGTCCAACCCCCATTCTTCATTATTTGACTGATTTATCAAATAATAATTTTTTCATAAAAGATATAAGAAATTAATATCACTTTTAATATTTTAAAAAGTGAATTTTAAGGTATATAATAAATAATATTGAATGGTCACACAACAATATAATATCCAACCAACAATAAATCTTGCTCGAGCATACGTTAAATGACATTGATATTATCTGAAAAAATATATTTTAAACCTAAGTTAACCTCATAACATCATGCTCGTAATATTGTTTACACTCACTTATATATTATTAGAAGTGGGCCTAACTTCCCTTAGTCGATGTATACTCATCTCGTGCGTGAGACAAGAAATTAGTGGGTATTCATCTCGTGCATGGGACAAGAAATTAGTGGATAGTTCATTAGCGGTCTGATATTGGGTGGAACAGAATGTCTAAGAAAGTTCAAGAAAGTTTATTAGGATATGCTCTAACTTGACTCTGAAATCATGTTAGAAGTGAGTTTTAAGTCTAATTCAATCCCACAAAACCGGCTTGAAAGGTGAGGATTGCACCCACTTATACATTGTGAATTAACCTTATCTCTAGTCAACGTGAGACTTCTAACGTATATTGTAGATCTATTTCATCTTTAATTAGTATAGGATCTCCAATACAATAAGATGTCTTATACTAATAATTTTATGAGTTTTTATCCGCATTCAACTTTTTTATATCTAGTCAGTACCTGATATAGATTCAAACTTGAATTTTTAATACTATTCATCATACACCCTTTTAGTTCTACTATTTACTCGTTTCTCATTTTGCAAACGTTGGTGCATTAATTTAGGACAACGTCTTGAATGAAAATGAAGGAATTATTAGAATCATAACGTGAGAAAAGAGGAAGGAGCATATAACCACAGGGCACACACTAGGGTTTGTGTTTGTCTAATGCAGCATTAGTGTCTTAATCACCCTTTCTAATAAGAGAAGGAGAAACATCTCTACCATGCATGTCTGGCTTGTATAGTTACGCATTACCAATGCAAAAACCTAGCATTACGCTAACATTGCAATGCCCTACATGTTTAATTTTAGTGTGTAGCTCTTGCAAAAGATTAAAGTTTCATGGTCAATAATTTGGAGCTCATTAGATAAAAAAATCATTTGATGGTAAATATTTAAATATTAAAACCTGCAATTTCCACTTTGGTAATAAACTCGAGTGTTTAAGAAGGTCCAACGATGGATATAAACGGTAGTATATTCAAATAAAGTCAGCTCTGGTTTGAGTTAAAATGGAACATGAAAGTCTTATTTTGTTACTAATTGATTAATTAATGGGCTAATGATGACAATAATAATATTAAGTCAATATCGTGGTTCCATCATGATTCGAGTTTGTCTTGACATATATAGGATCATCATAATGTTAGGAATTCAAGTGTGAGTCTAAGTCCCACATTGACCAGAAATGAGAAAGTAGAGCACTATATAAGAATAAAGACCCATAAACCCATTGCCTTAAGGTTTTGGGTTGAGAGTGGTGTCAATGT
>Ga0214542_1001221_pt1 | contig 52075 bp, 31 predicted proteins | sample CNSS1metaG_FD_160096 | JGI IMG/M metagenome (GOLD analysis project Ga0214542, IMG submission 160096) | Root nodule microbial communities from cowpea collected in UCLA plant growth center, Los Angeles, California, USA - CNSS1 | ecosystem: Host-associated > Plants > Roots > Nodule | place: USA... | reverse complement strand
AAAGAAAGGACCTTTAGGTCCTAAACCAGTTAAATCCCCCTTTGTGGTGGAACAATACACAAAGTATGGCAAACAAGAATTGCCTATACTCACAAATCACTACCATTTTCCTGGCAGAGAAAACACAAATGTCAAATTAAATGTTTTAATTGACAATATTTGGAATATTCCAAATGAGCACCAAGTTGCAAAAGTAAAACAGAGCAATATTAGTGCATTATACAATTTTTGAAGCACTAACAATAAAGGAGTTTTGTTAACTTCACCGGCCTCTCCTTCAAGGAAAGGGTTTACACATTTTGCCTTAATCACATGGCCAAACAAAGGAGTATACACTTCATATAAAGACCTCGCTAAGGCAAAACAAGACCAATTTTGGTCCACTTACAAAGGATTTAATTCCGCAGAAGAAGCCCATATGACTTTAAAATTACAAACTATTGATGAAGAAAAAATTAAGATGGACCTCGCGTTAGAACCAAAAGCCCAAATACACACATATGTTGCCTCCGGTAGCATCCCAGCACAAATCAATCCAAACATTCTTCTAGCAAAGTTTGGAATCATACAAGAATTCCTTTTTGAAGTTCATTCGGAAGCCCAAAACTATAATGGGCTTTTCGTCAAAACACAAACCTACTTTAATCCTAGAAATCCTTGTGTGGAATCTTTAGATTATTGCAAAACGGTAAACATAGATTGCACCTGCCAGATAAAATTCATTATCCGACGGGCCCAAATAGACCTAAAAACCTTCAATAACCAGTTATACAGGGATCTTGTAATAAGTCCTCAATTACTGCTAGAAGCTGGTTGTTTACAAACTATTTCAATTCCACCTACAGTTAGGTTTCACTCTTTAACACTAGAAATAAACTCTGTAGTGAATGACATACAAGCTGAACACATGAACAATGTACTCTTGCACATTACTTCTTCTCCAATAAGTGCCATTTCCTCCACGAGTACAGCTACTCATGTAATCAAGTTGTACATAGACACGAATCCAGAAACACAAGCTTTATTAGAACACGATCCTTTAAAAAGATTATCTCTTAACAAAGACAAATTATACCAGTATCAACTCTGGAAAGCATGCATCGAAGGATCAAATTGGAATTTTTCCAAGAAAGACGTCCTAGAATTCATACTTTTAAAAGAGACAGTTGATACAAAACTATACTGGAAAAAACATATGGGAAACAAGTTCCATCCTTTCCCTATTGAGGCCAGTCCAGTACTAGTAAAACATTTTGAAAAAGAAAGGATTTACAAAGAAATTTACGAACAAACTGGTAACCATGGACAAGAAACTCTAGGTGCTTCATTCCCATCTGACAATGAAGATCCTGATTATACAGACCAAATGCTCGAAGAAGAGCTTGGAGACTTGACATCCATAGCTGTAACAAGAAGATGTTAAAACACGTTTTTACTTGTGACAAAGTAATTTTACTCTTTTTGAGTAATAGACTGAAGGGTAAGAACCGGGTATACAGGTATTCGGTCAACAGATGACCTGAACAAAAGGTTTCTAGTTATTATGAAACTAGAAGAACAAGTTACCGGTTGTATAACATCTCTATAAAAAGGCTCATAAGTCCCTTATGCTGGGCAGAGTTCCTCCTACCTCTCTCTCTAAAAATTCTCTCACTCTCCTTTTGTACTCTCTTCCACCAGCAATAAAACGTACATTTCAGAGGTGCTTCTTTTCTTATCCTCCATCTTCCCTGAAGTAAGTATCTCTACCATGGAGTAGTTTTATCTTGAGCATCCACGGATGCCTTAAGTAATATTTATCTAAAGATGCGATAACCATTTAAAGGCTTATATCTATTTTTTTCTGTATAGCTTTATATTTTTGTTTATATTTCTGTTCTCATAAGTTTATGAGAGAATATCTAACCGGCTATGCCAGATTTATATTCTCAAAACCTTATCTTTGTATGTCTATATATTTCTGTATATTTTTTTTTATATTTTTATCCATTATAGTAACAATAGTTTCTTGTTTAACAATTTGTATTGACTTTCTTTATCATTGAAGTTTCCTATATTTCAGACTAAGCCAAACGAAGTAAACTAATTTACTCTTAAGGAATATACCTTAACATACTTTTAGATCGGCCAAACTATACAAATCCTTGAACAGTGCTTGTGTCTGTATTGTCAAAATAACCTTTTGGAATCTCATATAGGATAACTGGAAATTATCCCTGGTTCTATTTTTCGGCACTGTTTTTGAAAAGAATTTCAAATGGAAACCTTTTTCACATATTGCAGGGTTTCATACGAATGGAAGCATTTGATCCAAAACAGTGGATCATACCTGGCGATAAGACAAAGAGTCTCTTGCTAGAAGAAGGGTTGGTTTCCTGTGGAAGAACAAGCATGTATGTTGGTAGAAAGAGAAAAATAGAACTCAAAAAGGTTGCTGATGTTGTTGAGGCACTAATTGGTGCCTTTATAAGCACAGAAGATGAAGAAGCTGCTTTATCGTTTATTAATTGGATTGGAATAGAGGTTGACACCAGCATTATTCCATATGAGAGGCAGCTAAGCACCGACCCTGAGAATCTTGTAGATGTCAAATTTTTAGAATCTCGGCTGAATAATTATAAGTTTGAAGACCCTTACCTTCTAGTAGAGGCTCTCACCCATGGTTCTTACAAAGGACCAGAAATTCAGACATGTTATGAGGTACTGTCATGATTATTTATTTACATACTAACTAGAAGGATGATATACTATGACAACTTTAGTTTATATAAGAGGATGGAATAAAGGTTTCATTTCACCACATTCAATTCTACATTTTATTGTAATTCATTCCACATTTTATTCTATCTGTTTCCATCAAATTTGGAATTCCTTGCAGTACTGTATCTCTGGTAAATTCTTAACATGCTCTTCTGCAGCGATTAGAGTTTCTTGGCGACGCAGTGTTGGACAATTTGATCACGATGCATCTCTACAAGGAATATTTCAATGAAAAATTTTCACCGGGATTTCTGACAACCATGAGGTCTATTTCTGTGAACAATGAGTGCTACGCACTGTCAGCCATTAAAGCTAAGCTGCACAAACACATACTCTGTGACTCAGTAGTAAGAAAGAACATTGAGAAGACAATGAAAGGCGTTGAGAATTTATCTTTGGAATCAACTTTTGGATGGGAGCTAGAAACATATTTCTGTCCGGTCAGTTGTTTAAAATTTCAGTTCATAACTTCTTCCAATCCCAACATTTTTCATTATTATTCACATTACTTTATTACCACATGCAAAATGTTACAAGTCTGTATTGAATAGAATATGAAGTTTAATGTTGTATTAGGTGCATTTTTTTTTTCAATTTTTGTCAGGTGCTTGCGGATGTTATAGAATCTATAGCAGGAGCGATTTTTGTTGATTCAGGATACAAGAAAGAGATTGTTTTCGAAAGCATAAAGCCCCTATTGAAACCACTTGTCACACCTGAAAGAGCGAAGAGACATCCTATTAGTGAGTTGCAAGAACTGTGCCAGAAAAATCAATACAAATTGACAGAGCACGAGCACCCCTCTGTCCGTGAAAACGATGAAACTTTGTTTAAAATTGAGGTGAAAGCTAACAGGATCACGCGAACTGCTAAGGCTTCTAATAAAGATACAGCTCGCAAAATGGCCTCCAAGGAAGTTTTAAAAGAATTGCAGGTAACAGAATCGAAGTTATCAATGAATAGAACACGATTTTTGTTCCCTCTATTATGCGCAGTCTTTTTGTTTTGTTGGTTTGTGGATGAAATGATATTTCATGTAGTAAGTTATTTTTTAAACTCGTTTAAGTTTTGAAAACTTTTATTTGTAATCGCAGATTTGCAAGTCTCTTGGCTAATTCATGTTGTACGCCCAAGGAATGCTATTATATCAAGGTTTTGTAATAATATTATATGGCATTTGGACTGAAATAAAGTAGATTGATGAACCATCTGCATGCGTATTCATTGAAATCAAATAGACATATAATGGAAAATACCCAACAAGTTAGCATTAAAGCTAAAGAAAAGTTAAGAGATAAATAGAGATGAGATAAATAGATATTCTTCATTGGTAAATTGGAAATAAAAAATAAAAACAACTGCACGAACTACAATCTTTTGTTTTTTTGTAAATTTTGTATCTGTTTTTCAATTTTTAAATTGCTTGATTCTTCAACCTTTAATTTCCTAAAGTTTGTTTTGGTCGAAAACACTCAATTTTTTTATCTAGGTTTTAACATATTTCTTTCAAGAAGACTTATAGAAAAAGAAAAATAAATAAATATACTTTTGCAAAAGTTAAAATTATGTGGTGTATAAGCTCATTTGTGAAAATAATTTTCTCGTACATCTTTAAAGTAATTTTAATTTATGAAAATAAATCATATTTATTCTTCTTTTCCTTCTAAAAATCTGAATAGAAGAAATTGCCCAAACAGATCTTATAAATTTGAAACGTTAAAAAATTGTTAAACTTTTTCTTGGCTTAAAAACCCTTTTAAAGTAAAAGTGTTTCAATAATATTTTCTGTAAACATGTAGTTCTATTTAAAATTAAGTATCCTCTCCAATTGAAGATAATATAATTAAGATAAAAATAGTGAAAATAATAATTTTATTTTAATAATTATAACTAACATTAAGTGTAATAAACCCTAAACCTTTAAATAAATGTTAAAGATCGATTAATGATTAATTAATGAAATCATATTTTAATGATATTTGCAAACAAAATCAGAATAATAGTTCCACTTGTTAAGTGAGTACTAACAATGAATTCCCAACAACATAGTTCAACCATATTACCTTGACCCCCACATGCCTCATTTCTTCCTACCTTAATTCAGGATGATATAACAACTTATAAACGTGTTCTCAATTTGGGAATTTAATGGGAGACCAGGGCCATTAAAGACAATTATTCCAACTCAAATAATGTAATTATCACAAGCAGATTACAGAAGTCAAACCTAGTCATATTTGCTCACACTTAAATAATCTCAGTTGAAACAACTATTGAAAAAGATATATATTTTGTTGAAATTCAAAAAAGATAGATTATATATAATTGAGACAACTAATAAAAAACAAGTAAATATGTTTTTTTTAGCATAATTCTACCCAACCACTTTTGATATGACATCATCGTGTCTTTGCAAGTTGTATCTGACTAATGGCAAATTTCCTCAAACAAAACTGAAAGTAATGCCGGTACGCGGGCTTCACAGAAGATCAAAAAAATAATCCAAACCTTGGCCAATTTCCCAGATCGAGATGCCACATCCCCATGAACGAGCTTCCTCTAACCGCAAAGAAATTGACTTCAAAGATGGATAGAATACGGCGTGTCTGATATCCTTGTCGTCATTGTAAATGAAAAAATGTTCCCCACTATTCTTATCCCACTGCAGTTCAGGCCTATGCTTCTCCAAAAGTGCCAGGTAATCTCTCCCAATAATAGCTCCACCACCACCTGCATCTGCACTAGCAAATTTCACTAATGTGCAAAAACAGAAAAAAGTTTTTACATGATAATACCTCCGAAAAACTCAGAGAGTTCTCTAAGATCTCAAAGCATCAAAATGGATAAAATAGGTGTTCTTGTTAATAAGAAATTCATATAAATATCACTCTAATCTAATGGAGCACATTACTTTCTCCATCCTCTCTCCTTGGTTTCCTAGTGAGGTTCTCTTAAGCACCACTTTAGCGGTTATAGTACTTTTGTGTGTGTATTCCACATTGCCACCGTGAAATTAGACATTTTAAATTTTAATTCTGGTACCCAAACTCCTTTATTCCCTCCTACCAAAAAATGCAGGGATAAGAAACAAAGCAATTACCTCTTGAAAGGGAGAAATCATTTCCATAGAAGTTGATGCCGAGAAGTATCTTCGGAGCAAGACTTTGGGCTCTACTGCCAGAGTTACCAAGAAGCAGCTGCAGAACAATCTGAATCCATTTCAAAGGTGCATTAGGACCAGGATTATGAGGATTAGAAAAGTCGTATGTCATTAACGAAAATCCATCCACAGCTTCACTTAAAGTCTCAAGATCTTTAGGACCAAAGTCATGCTCTTGCAGCTTCTCGGAGGACGGTGGACCTATAACATAGACTAACTGCAGCTTCTGCCCACTAATTTTCTCTGAGCCTATAGAATGCAGTGCATCTCCAAGCTGTTTTACAAACCGCAATGCCTGTGCTAGCAAAAGAAGAAAGCACCATATGTATTACTAGAGTGCCTTAATACAAAATGAATGTATTGTCACAGAAACACGATGATTGAATTTACATTTTTCCCAGTAGCAATTTATCTATGCTAATAGAGTTATCAATAACAAAACTATCATACAGGTGCAGGTGACAAAATTGTAATGTTGTGCTTCCGTTGAAGAGAACTTAATCATGTGACTCATGTTCCAAGTGGTAAAGGAACCACCTCAGTCCTTCATTACTGAAGTAATGACAAATTTTATGTAACCATTTAATGACTGACCTTGTCATCTTTAAGCAATCACAGAATGAAAGAAGGCTCAATAGCTTAGTCCGTATCATAACATAACTTTGCTGTATAAAAAAACAGTATTGAAAAAGATTAAACGAATCAACTGCTCACCAAATTCCGCATGTTTGGATCATGCAAGATACCATAGGCTGCCCACCTTGACCAAGATTCTAAAACGATACCATCATATCCCATTTCCCTACAGAAGAAAAACATTCACATGAAAAGCAAATCATAGCACAACATAGTGAGAAAGGAAATGCTTCATATATGGATCTGATTTATCTGAATACTTGCTTCCATGACAACTGCTGACACTCATGCAATTCATTCGTAATGGGTTTGATATAGGGGAACAAACTCTATCATAACGCCTTTAGCTGAGTAAAGGAAGCAATAAATACACTACAAACCTTTTTAGATAGAAATTACAAGCAAAAACCAATTATTGGCAAAAATAGTCCTGGTTTAAAAACAAATTAATTCAATGGTTAATTAGTGTTGTGATATCATTCACCAATTAAGTGGTCAGTTGACTATTTCCTAAACTCGATATCAATATCAAGAGTTCCTTTTGCACATGGCACCAAGAGACAAATCCAATTATTTATCCTCAGAGTTGACGATAATAAAAGATGTACAGCTAAATTAGAGACCTTAAGCAAAAGCAAGACATTTTCAAACATTCAGGAAATAACTATGTTCCCATGATGCCAAAGCCAACGAGTTATCTAGAAAAATATTTAGAGGCTTACTTGCACTCTGTTACTATAAGGTTAATGGCTTTGTTCCTTTGTTTTTCCTTCCCCAACAGCACCGCTGGTGATGCTTCCAGAACAACTCTAGGCAAAATCTACATGTAATTGAAAAGAAATGGACAGACTGATAAGGCCAGTTACAAAGAAAGTATAAAACAATTCCAAGACAATTAAACAAGTGATAAGTCCAACAAGTTCGAGAAAAAATGGGATTAGCCACATTGTAGCCAGTACAAGGTCCAAATCAGACTGTCCCAGAAGCTTTTACTTGGGATGAGTTAAAGTACTCAACAACCTCACTCTTTATTTACTTTAGATGAATGAAAGTGAGGGGAGAGAGAAAATGGAAATAAAGAAAATTTTGAATTTTTTGAAAAATTCTCTCTTTAACCAAATAATAGAATATGCATTGTTATCCATGTTTTTTCTCTTCTCTACTTTCTTTCCAGTTGTCAGCCATCCCTCTTAACTCGTCAGTCAGTATATGCTAGACAATAGAGGATATATATTTTCGTTCAAATTAGATTGCCACCCACACATCCCGGAGCTGCATTACATGAATTTCATCATAAACATACATAGCCTTAAGCATTCATCATGCTCCATATCATGTGTACTGTAGACAGACCAAAGGATTGAGTTCTCTGAGATTTAAAAAATATAAACAAAGAAACCAAGTTACTGGCTAAGTGATAATAGCGTTCTCGTAAAGAAGCAAAGGAGAAAAGCTAAAGGGAATACACATATAACATATTTCATTGCTAGTTGTTGAAGACTTGAGGCAGCATTCTGTCTGGAATAAACTTTACAGGATTAGTCGAGGTCTAGTAATAAATCTGGGAATGATTGAGCACAATAATCCAGACACAAAGAACCCTAAACCCTATACATAATTCTCCAATTTAGCTCTATTTTCTGGTTTATAAATCTAAAATAAAAATTTATTAAGTAAAAAGTTTTCGAAGTGAAAATAAGACTGCCAAAAATTGTGGATAAAGGGGCATTTAATTTGCCAGCAATGAATGAAATGAAAATAAGTTTAAAAGTTGAGAATAATTCATTGTACCAAAGCTTCTCCTGTCGTTCTAAGCGCTGAGATCCATCCTCTGTCAGCATTATGTCTCCCCTCTAGAACTAAGCTACTCTGTTGGCTGGCAATAACAACTGATGAAACAAAACCATAAAGCAGTATAATAAAAGCTTACTATATAACAAACCCAGGGCTTTATAATCAAGTAGTCACCAGAATATCATTGCAGTGAAAAAATTATAAAGCAAGTGAGGATTAAAATATTCTGCTGATCCTCAAGGAGGCAGTGATGTCGGTTAACATCAGCCCTGGATAATTTTTCTTCTCCCAAAAGTAAGCATATCAGGTCATAATTTGTACAAAAATGAATGGTAGAATAACGCATAAAACTTCAGAAACCAAAATTTGTAGAAATATTTTAGTGCTTGCAAAATACAGTTGAAAGCTTTGATGAAAAGGTACAAGGAGAATTATGAATCACACGGGTCATAGGTCTTAACTATGCACCCACCCCTCTATTTCTTCAAAATGTAATTTAGAACTGATGTACATACCTCTTTAGATCATACCAAACGGGTGATATATGTGTAAACTTAGAGTTGAACCTCTTTGCCAATTCGTAACCTCGAGAATTCCTGTCATAATTAACATTTTTTAACGTACAAAGGATTGTAATCACAGGAAGAATGACACGAAGGAAAAGAATCTCATCCAAACAGATCAGAAAATTGAATTTTCATATTAAACACTAAGCAATATAACTATGAAGATGTTAAAATTTGGGAAACAGGTCAGACAGTAGAGGACATGAATTGGGTTTTACCAAAATGAAGAATCGTGATACTGTGACAAACAAAACCATAACTTTCAAATTGTGAAATTTCACCAAGGTTTTAAAATCAATAAGGGTTGGGTGAAGCAATTTCCTATTATGCTTACTTTTTTCTACCAAAAATAAAAGATGGGGCAGAAAATTTAAGAATCATCGAGACTAATGAACTATATAATAAGAATACATGTCTCTTTATAATGTATAAAGATAATACCCCTGCATCCAAAATATTTTAAAAGTGCTGACGGTTGTTGAGTGAATAAATTACTTAACATGCGCATTTGCATCAACTAGCCAAAATCACAGAGTTGATATTTTATTTAATGAGCTGTATTATGGAAAAACATGTCCATTTCACCCGTACACATCTGATGATCTATATCTCACTTAAATGATAACTAAAATTATAAGTTTCCACCACAACCAAGCCTATTCTCTTACAAATCTCAACTCCCTTTATTTATCCCACGCACTCCCTCTTTTCAGAGACCTTTAAATGAATTTTTACAAGATGGGACTGTTTAGTAGATTTATGCTCAAGGATAAAAATAGGAATAAGTTCTTATGCGATCAAACGTTAAAATAAACTTCAAATGTTCGTACACCTGCTTCGGAGGTGCCGGTGCCACTAGTTAAAAGTTATTCATTTGATTATTGTGTACTAATTAGTTTCATTCATATTAGCATACCATCTCAAACCAGGATCAGATACGGCCAGTTTGACTATTAGCACTCGACACTTGAAATTAGGAGATCAAAAACGTCTTGCAAATTATATCATAATCGGAAAAAATAAACTATCACATTACATCAAACCAAATTGTTTCTTTAGCAGAAAATATTCCATGCCAAGTACCATATTATATTCAATTATTCGTCAAAGAAATTGCTAAAATTTGCTAAATTAACATACAGAAAAAAAAAAAATACATACCAGGGAGTAATGTAGCCAAGCACAGGATAATTATAATGGCGCTGAGAGGTATTTTCTGATACTTTGGAATTTTCCTAATCCATTGTAATTAACAACATCGGGTACCAAAATCAAAACTGGAAAGAATTTAGTTCTTTATAAGTAAAAAAATGTGTTATGTTATGATTTGATTTTGGGCGGTACTTACGGTGAGTACATGTTGGTAATTAGCATGGGTTGTTACAAGGCCTTGCTCATACACATACGATTCTTGATATTGCGACGGAGAAGATTTTCTGAACCGGTAAGCGACGATAGCAATAATGGACGATATGACGAAGAAGAAAACGATATTTCTGCGACCGGAAGATGAGTTGACCCGTCTTGTAGACGATTCCACTCGGTTTTCCCGACGAACACCGACTGGCGCTGATCGCTTCTTCGCCATCTCCTCCGTCTAGGTTTTCTAACACCGCAAACGACACCGTAGTGTGCTTCTGTTGCATATCTATGTAATAAAAAATGGGAAATAATTTATAATAATATTTTTATTTTTATTTTCTAAAACATAGAAAAACTTGTAGAGTTATTTCAATTTTAGTTTAATTATTTTCAACTGAGTTTATAGTTTTTTTTTTCTATTAAGCATTCGATAGTTTTGTACTTTTTCAAAATAATTAATTTCAATATTTATAATTTTTCTATTTATATTTTAAATGATATAATTTTTATTATTCATATATATAAAATAATAAAATAATATTATAATTGATAAAAAATAATAATAAAATTATTATTTTTATTGAAGATGTGTTAAATAGTATACTCTCCACGCTGTCGTATAATTTTTAGATCTTTATTATCATCACTTATACTAATTAAAAGTCCTTACCACTATTCATATATGTGATACATGATCTATTATTATTATTTAATATTTTGTTATGAAAATAATAAAAAATTATTATAATTTTATATTAATAGAAATATTTTGCTTTTTAATACAATGAGACGAAATAAATAAAATGATGAAATAAAATAACACTTATGTTACATCGTTACAAAAATTAAATAAAAAAAAACTTAATTAAAAATATAAGCAATAAAAAAAATTAATAAAAGCTTAATTGAAGTTTCTAAATTTATGAATAATAAAATAAGCGTTGAATTGTTACTATTTTAGAGTCTTAACAATTTTTCATTCACATTGTTTAGGCTATGAAAAATGTATGTCATCGATAAAAATATATGAATTAAAAATTTCAGCGTGTCAAACTTAATAAGCAAATACACCATTATGTGCATGAAGTAACATTTTCAAATATCATTTCAACTTATCCTCCTTTAGAAAATGTAAAAACCAACAAAGGGAACACCAAAGTTAAAATAGCTCATTAAATATGTTGGAGTGTGCATTTTTATAAGTGTCTCTATAACGTTAATAACGAGTAATTAGTCGTTTTCAATTAAAAATCTGTTAATTTTTTCATAATGGACTCTTAAAATCTTTCAACAATTCATTTATTTCAATATTTTTTTTATTTGGTTATTTAGTGATTTTGTGTAATGCCACTATGAATTTATTTTATTTCCTAATACAACCGTTTATTTGCCCAGTACGATTATTTCAAACACTTTAATTAAAAATAAATATAAAAGTCATTAGGACAAATTCAACTTGCGTTATCGAATTTTTATTTGAGAGACAATTATGATTATAACTTATCTCTATGCAGATGATCTCCTTTCTTAGTTTGGGGTTTGTACATACTCTTAAAGATATCATACTTCATCATCAACAAAAGTATGTTACTGAGATAATGAAAGAAAAAAAAAGTCTTGAAGGTGCAAAACGCATACTCCCACAGAGGCGAACGAGTTTGAGGAACGTTGACAATGAAGTATCAATGGACCTGACTTAGCATGATGGAATGATTATCAGATTCATGGAACACAGCAAAAGAACCCTATGATGACAATTAAAAGAGTATTGAGATATATGATTTTAGCAATTTTAATAAATTAAAATATATTCGAATTACTTATAATTAAATTATCTTATTTTAAAAAAAAAATTGTTTGAGTGGTAATTAAGATATTTTAGATTTCAAATTTTTGTGGATAAAACTATTTAATTTATTTTTTAAGGCAAAATTATGTTTTAAAAATATTTGGATAATTCAGTTCTATCTTTTAGTCCAAATTAACTTAGTTTGATTTTCAAATCAGTACGATTCGTTGTGATCTTTAACTCAAATCAATTCATCTAGATTATCGGTCTAAGACAACTCTATCTGGGTTGACTCGTCCTGACCCTCGACCTGCATCTTAATCTGGGGTTCGGGTTGATTCATCTTGACATATGGTCCAAGTTGACTCTCGTCTCAACCTTTAACTCGACTAACTCGTTTTGACTTTCAACATGACGAATTCTTATTGACCTTTAATCACAAATGACTCGACTCATCATTCGTTTCAGGATAAGTTGATTTGACCTTCATTATGCACCAAATGACATTCTCGCATCGAGTCAACTTGACCTGTATCGACTTATCTTAACCTTAGGCTCATATCGACTCATCTTAACCTATGACCTAGACAGACTCTTTTCGATCTTTGGCCCAGACTAACTCTTTGACCATCGATCCAAACTAACCCATCTCATCTTTCGACTCAAACTGATTCGTCTTTATTTTTTACACGAGCCATTCTGGCGGACCTTTAATTCGAATAGCCTTTCTTGACAAATTAATGAGGAAAAGTTGAATTTAGTGTTTTGGAAAAGGGAGATTCAACTAAAATGCTATCACAAAAGCATTGAGATATGATAAATTTGTAAAGTTAAAAACTTTGACGAGTTGTTTATTTCAAACTAAGATAGAGTGCTATAATTAATCTAAAGTTATTTTATTTATTTTATTGATGGTAGTAAATTTGTTGTAATATATAAATATAAATATAAATATATGTCAGTACCAGTTAATTTATTTTTCTTCTTGTTGCTTAATATTTTTGAAATGCACTTTTGTACACGAATAAAATGGAGTTTATCAATTTGGATTCCAGAAAAGAGAACACAATTTATCAGCACTGTGTATTTTTCCCACCTCATCATTTTTATGTTAGACTGTGTATTAAATAGTTTTCTTTTCAAATTTGTTTATTTCAAATTATTAAGTCAACATAAAATTCATATTAGTGAGTCAATTTTTTTTGTAAAAAAAATCAATTCATTTCCTGCCGATAATACCGAATTTTTTATTTATTTAGTTGAATCTAAGCTAAGTACATGATAAAGTGAAATTGACTTTAGACACTCGTGGTTAACTTTGATAACTCTGCATGCATATAAGAATGGTAGCGAGCAACACATGTGAAACTAAAAGACAAAGATCTGAATGCGAAGAACGGAATGAATGACGCGTGAGAATAACCGAATCTAAAGAGCAGGTGATGGCAGCTGCTACCGGTGTCAAGGGATGTGGCTGCCATTGACGCTCCTTGCTTCATGCAACCGCACATTTGGCCCTCCCTCTCACCAACCACTTCTCACTCACTCATCATTTCTCTTTCTCAAACGTTGTCTACCTTTAACACGTGCCACCACCTTCTGAGCAACATAGTACCGAGGACAAGGTTCTTATGTTATCATGCCAGTGCCCCGCACAACACAAATTGATCCGAACCTGTAAAAGTTAACTCAAACGCACCGCAAACTATGCATAAAGAAAGAAAAAGAAAAGAAGAAGGGGTATTTTCGTCATTTACTATGTTTCTCTTCACCGTTTCTGAACATAATGCAGTAAAACACTGCTATTCCTTTGTTATCGAAGAAATTTATTAAATCTCATTTTTTTATGCTTTACTTTTTTTAACTCAACAAAAAGAAAAAACTATTATCATTATTTCATTCTTTCTTCCTTTACTTTTTTTCCCTTCTTGTCCAAACTCTCTGGACGTGCTGGCAGAGGAATCACAAAAAGAACAGAGAGAAGGGTCCCTGCCCCTGATCTAAACACAAAAAATTATACTATTTTATTGACTATGTTGGTTTTTTCTTTCTTACTCCCTTGAAAACAATTGTTGCACTATAAAAAAAAAGAGTGAGCCTCATGTTCCAATTATAATACTATAAAATGCAAGATTCCCCCATATGCACACCATTGGCAGAAACCATACCTGTCTTCTCCAGCTAACATCAACAGCCACCATTTTCAGAGCTTCATCATGGTTCTCTTCTCTGAATCTCCTTCCAAGTAAAGGTTCTGTTCTGAAGACTCATTGCTTACTTAGCTTCTCTGGGTATATCAATTACATGCATTTTCATATCATTCTCTTCTTTTTTTTCTTATTTATAATCTTGTTCATCTCCTTGAATTTCCTAACCATGAAATGCAAATGTGTCAAACAATGGAACCGGTTTGACAAATTTTTAATATCGGTTATTTACTTTCCACATTACACATACTTTTTCTCCTTTGATCTCTTAAGCTTTCCAATTTTATGTTTCTGTTATAATTTATATAAACTAAGTTTTTCTCTCCATCTCTTTTTTTTTTTTTTGTATTGTAATTTTTGGATCTCTATTGGGATTTTTGGTTTGATGTTATACTTGCACGCATGTACAAAGCGCTGGTTGTGATTCCTCAATTTCTTTTGGTTTGGTCATTGTTGTTTGTCCGTTTTACTGATTTTCTTCTTTTTGAAATAAATCTGTTCATGAATCTTCTTTTCCTTCTCCAGCTTCCCTTTCTTCTTTAAACAAGTGATGGGTTGTCAACATATTTTTCTTAAAATAATTTTTTATACTCTATAACTTAAAGTTTCATTCATATACATTTTGCACATTATTTGACTTTTGAAACATTGGCTAATAAGTAGGTGAGAACTAAGAAGAGCTTTATACTTTCTATTAATCTGGTTAAAGTTTGGCATACTTTGGCACCAACAATGGTATAAATTCACCTGTATTTTTGGTTGGCATGTTAAAGATCGTGATTTTTTCATTATCATATTAGTACACTGGTACAGTGCTAAATGATTAATATATATAGTATTTAATGATTGTTAAAAATATTAATTTTTAAGAAAATAATTAAGGAATATTTTACAACTTTTATTTTACCTTTTTGAGAGCTCAGTCTATTTCTAACAAGAAGAATATATCGGTAATATTACTTCGGCAATTCCGAGATACTTTGCCTTGTAAAGTGCTTTTATTTTGTTTGGTACTTTGTGTGTGGAGGAGGGGTTTATGGAGTTTGGTATACCACTGTTCATTAGGTTATTTCAAGTTGAAGTCTTTTTCCTTTTAATTATCCTTCCTACAATGTCGGTTGAAAGCTTGGTCTCTTAAATATGCGAGAATTCCAAGAAATTTAATTTACAAATTCAGATGTAACCCTTACTGACTAAATTAAGGAATTTAGTTGGGACGCTATTTAAAAAAAAAAAAATACTAGTATAAATTTCAATGAAAATATTTTAAACAGAGTACACAAGTGAAGCATCTAAATTAATTCACGTGCCTTTTGTTTTCACTTTCAAAATACAATGAAACTTTTTTTCCCCTTTCTTTATCCTTGTTTGATATAGCTTTTTTTCCCTATTGATGTCCCCATGTGCGCGTTCGACATATAGAGAGCTAGTATATGTCTTCATTGAGAATCATAGAGTTCTACGAACATGACATGTCTTCCCCTTATATTAATCTGTTCCTATGGTAAATATTTTCCGAAAAGCAAGGTTTCGAGCTTAACTATGTCTTGGCCTTGGTCTTAACACACACCACTTAACGATGCTTTCGTCTATACCTTACTATAGGAGTTGCGTTCATTGATAGGTAAACTAATTTAACAATGAGTAGATTTGAAGTTTCAACATCTTTAAGAAGATCCTCGTTGATAACAAGAAACGTAGTTGTTGTCATTTTTCTTATAAAATCTATATTCATATGTTTGGACTTGTTTCAATAAGCTCACCACACCACACCGCACCGCACCGCAACATATCAAGCTTTAAGGTTCAATTATTTGTAATCTACAGAGACCAATTACAGTGAAGGATTTAGCTATCCGACGCATAACAATTACAAGCATGGCATACGCTGCTGTTGCTATGCCTACTTCTCCAGCAGCAACCACTGCTACCATGGACATTGCAAAAGAGCACAATGGTCTTCGTCGCTCCCAATCCAGCAAAGAACTATGCACACGTTCCATTATGCAGAGGTCTTATTCTGACAACCACCTATGTTGCTCCATCAATCGCATACAAGCCACATCAGTTACACCAAAACTTAAGAGCAATCGGTCAACGGGAATTTCCCCATTTCCGTTTTCAGGCTCCATTCTCCCAAATTCGCTGCGCTCCTTTCTGTTTGATCCAGAAACAAGCAAGGATATAGGTGTGAGGGAGAAGGGGGTAAGTATTGAGGAAAACATGGTGGAAAGCAGCAAAGAAGAGAGAGTCAATAGAGCCAACTGGGTGGAGAGGCTTATGGAAATCAAGAAACATTGGCGAAATAGACTGCCAAAAGAAAGCATGGATCCAAATGTGATATGCAACGACAACAATTACGAGGAATGTGAATGTAATGGAGATGACGGTGTTTGTGTGGTGGGTGAAGACGAAGATGAGGAGGAAGTGACATACGATCGTGACTCATTCTCAGAATTTCTGGTTGAAGTGCCATGGTCTGATACCCAACTGTACTCTCAACTCGCTTTCCTGTGCAACATGGCCTATGTAATACCTCAAATCAAGGTAAGCATTCACCAATGGTTAGATAACATCAATTTATTTTCAAGATCTGCATATTCTGAGAGAGTTCGCATGTGCTTTTTCATTTTCTTTTTTTGTGTATGAATAATCGATAAAGAAACAGAAACAAACAAAAACTCTTGCCAATGATTTGCAGGCTAAGGACTTGCGACGATACTACAACCTTCAATTTATAACATCTTCTTTGGAGAAGAAGGCCACAGTGGCAAAGTTAAAATTGAAACTTGACCAGGACTCCACTAGCGTTCCTATAGATGATTCTGTAGCCTCTCAGGGTATCACAAAGAAAGGAAAAGAAAATGCACAGAAGCATCAAATCCAACTTGCTTATGATATCGCTACCTCAGCTGCCTCTTATGTTCAATTACGAGCTAAGGACCTTTTGCACCGTGCTGCTAAGTCACAAAAGAGTGAAAATGAAGAGTCTAAACTAGGAGGAGAGACACCTCGAGAAGAGTTGGAAGGCACTTCGCGAGGCTACAAATCAGAGGTTGCTGCGTATGTAGCAGCATCCACAATGACAGCAGTGGTTGCAGCAGGGGAGAAGGAAAAACAAGAAGCGGCAAATGAACTCCAGTCACTTCATTCCTCACCTTGTGAATGGTTTGTTTGTGATGATCCCAGCAATCACACACGATGCTTTGTGATTCAGGTAATTTCTTAAACACTCTTTGCTATTTTGGTTTTGTACACATTATTGAAGTTTGACCCGGGAAATTTTGTTCTATGTTTATGTTGCAGGGGTCAGATTCCCTGGCATCTTGGCAAGCAAACCTCTTTTTTGAGCCCACAAAATTTGAGGTGAGAATAATTCTTATGTCATGGAGATATTCACTCAGTGTTCATCTGAAACTCATGGACAATAATACCGAATCACTTCTTTTGCAGGGTACAGATGTGTTTGTTCACAGAGGAATTTACGAAGCTGCAAAGGGAATATACGAGCAATTCATGCCCGAAATAATGGACCATTTGAAGAGACACGGTGATCGTGCAAGGCTTCAATTCACTGGGCACTCCCTCGGGGGCAGTCTCTCTCTTTTGGTTCATCTGATGCTGTTGGCAAACAAGGTTGTGAGTCCCTCCACACTTCGACCAGTTGTGACTTTTGGCTCACCATTTGTGTTCTGTGGAGGCCATCAAATTATCCATGAACTAGGCCTAGACGAGAGCCAAATCCACTGTGTGATGATGCATAGAGATATTGTTCCCAGGGCTTTCTCCTGCAATTACCCAAATCATGTAGCTGTAGTTCTTAAGCGCTTGAACAGCTCGTTTCGGTCACATCCTTGTCTGCTGAAAAATGTAAGCTTCATCATTCTATCGATTCTTGATAATTATACAAAAACTCCTAATGAACTTGCCTAATGTAAAATAATTTTCTTTGAAAAATTTTCAGAAGCTGTTATATTCACCACTGGGTAAAATATTCATTCTCCAACCCGATGAGAAAACGTCTCCTCCACATCCTTTGCTCCCTCGAGGAAGTGCCTTCTATGCCCTGGACAATACTAAACCTGGGTATTCTCCGAGTGTTCTTAGAACCTTCCTGAATCAACCACACCCTATTGACACACTGAGTGACCCAACAGCATATGGGTCAGAAGGCACGATTCTGAGAGACCACGATTCCAGTAACTACCTTAAAGCCGTCAATGGAGTCTTGAGGGAACATTCTATGATTCTCCTTCGCAGAGTGAGGAACCAAAGGATTAATCAGTTGTGGCCACTTTTGACATCACCCTCTCCACACTCATGGAGCCATGAACAGAACTTGGAGAGACGCAGCTTGATGACAAAGGAGATAGTCACAGGGGTTTAAAAAAAAAAAAGCTTTTCATCTGAGGTACCCATAGATCATGATCAAATTAATTAAGATCAAGGAATTAATTAGAAAAATACACCACTTTGTTTCATGTATATTTCTAAATCTTAAAGAACTAGTGTATGTGTATCTGTTGCTCCATATCGGAAAACCTTGTGCATACAAATGTCCATAATTCCTATAGAAAATAGAAGAAAATTTTCCATAGCTTTTTCATGCGTAGCATCCTCAAGCAAGATAATACTACTGGATAAAATGATAGGCAAACAACTAAGACAAATGCAAATTACCCTCCCTGAATGGAAAAAATAATATTACTATTATTCATAATAATAATATTATTATTATTATTATTATATAATAGGAGGCAGTACTCGATGGAAGCTAACAGAAAAGATTAACCTTTCGCAGAACGTGACGCATCAATTTTCAAAATTTTATTCAAAGAGGCTACATCTAGTATTTGACTTTATCTCGATTCAAAAGAAAATCTAAGTGAACAACTAACAGAAAAACTGATGATTACGTGCAACAATCCATTTCTAAAATGCAACGAAGCAAAACAGATATCCTAATCAGAGGCAGAAAAACAAACCAAAATCCGTGAATTATAAAACAATTACTTATTTTCTTGGCCTATTGATGAAATAAATAATATAAAAAATATTAATATTTCTCTAGAAAAATGTTTCAAAGACGTCATCTCAAGTAGTGTTTTCAACTCATCATAGCAAATAAATTTCTTTTCTAAAAAAGACGTAATTAAATTCAGCGAAATTAACAATTAGTCTTTGTTATAAAACTAGTGAGAAATGAACATCAAGCGAATGCCAAAGCACCAATTCGAAAATTTTGGTATTAGGGTTTTCGTGACGTGGTGGGAATAAACATAAACACGTATATATATAAAAAGAAGGGACAGTTTGCTTGCAATGCAATGCTAGAGTTGACTTTACTTGTCAACTTTCTAATTTTTAATAAGTCCACAACGAGGCCCATTAGACACCAAAAAAGCCCATAAAGAAAAAGAAAGATTTTTATTATATTTTTTCTTTTCCATTTTCAATTTTCTTCTCCCTGTTTCTTGTATATCTCTCTTTCTTTCTTCATTTCATTTCCCTGTTTCTTCTTCGTCTCCTCTCTCTCTCTAACCTCAGATTCTGTTTTACCATCCTCTGCTTGCCAATAATTTCTCCATTTTAAAGAACGAGAAGGAAAGGAGCACAGCACCCCGAACTATTAATCTGCATTTCGAACCGCTTCTCTCTCCGACGCTCTGTTTTTGATCGGCGCCCATCGGATTTGATGCCACCATTGCATTTCCATTTTTGCCCCCTGCGTTTCTGTCATCGCTGTTTCTACGCCCACACTCCAACTCTTCCGGAAATTGGATTCACCACTTTCCGTTAGGGTTTTAATCATCTCAGCTACTATACTGTTATTTTCAAAATATCAAGATAAAAAAGAAAAAAAAAACCCTTACATTTTTTATTCATTTACTTTTGTTTCGGTATTTATTGATTACTGGCTTTTGCCCTTTTTGGGATTCAGTTGATATTAGCTGTTGTGCACTCTGATGTCGTGTTTGTGTTAATTTGGAAACGTACCAAGAATTGGATAAGTCTTACTTTGCTGCTCCTGCTATTGAGAGGGAACAAAATTCCCGTGTTGTGTTGTTTGTTCTGCTCTAGTTCTAGCTCATTAGCAAAATTTCCTCTCATGAGTTGCCTCCATTAGTGGTGTGGTAGTGTATTGTTGGGTTGGGTTTTTAGGTTTTGTGGGAAGAGTTTTCAACGGGAAAGCTTAGGTTTGCATGGGCGAGCATGAGGGTTGTGCACAGCCACCAAGTGGGATATTGCATAATGGCTTGCTGCCCAATGAGGCCGCATCGGTGATGCGAGTGCTTGACATGGAGCGATGGTTGAAGGCTGAGGAAAGGACCGCAGAGCTAATTGCCTGCATTCAGCCGAATCCGCCCTCCGAGGAGCGCCGCCATGCAGTTGCAGACTATGTGCAGCGGCTGATCATGAAGTGCTTCCCTTGCCAGGTGAGTCTTAATCATTTCATGTCTGCAAACTAATAAGTTCTGCCAACTTTCCAAATTGGAAGTGATTGTTTGGTCATGAACTTCTGATTATGTATGCCTTTATTTAGCTGCATTGTCGAATGATATTTAAAGTGTTGATGGCTGCTAGCACCAAGCATGATCGTTCATGATTACAGGTGTTCACCTTTGGGTCAGTACCCCTCAAAACTTATTTACCTGATGGAGATATTGATCTGACAGCATTCAGCAAGAACCAAACTCTGAAGGATGCGTGGGCACACCAGGTTCATGACATGCTCCAGAATGAGGAAAAGGATGAAAATGCAGAGTTTCATGTCAAAGAGGTTCAGTACATCCAGGCGGAAGTAGGTTCTCTTATGTAACACAGCATTTTTAGAATTGTTTATGTGTGGCCGCTATATTTATAAATTATAGATAGATGAAATAAAAGATACGAGATTTTATTATGTATACGATGAGACTTTTAGTGGTTCTGTCTTGAGATTGATTGTTGAAACACTTTAGGGTTTATTATGAGATATAGGGGAGTGAACATTTGAGTTCTTAATAAATATCAAGTCAAGTGACTTTGCTAGGTAAACTGTTCCTGGCCAGAAAAACCTGTTACTTGATTACGAGTTGCTAAATTAATATTGAACTTCCGAGTTTTTTGTCGTGACGTGGTTACCATATGTTTCTTATTAATGAAATCCAAAATGTGAGCTATAAGTATTTTGTTTTATAGTTCTTTTCATTTGCCTTGCTTTAATTTCAGTTGGTCTAAGATTTTATGTTGATTTTGTCCAACTACTGGATTGTAGAATTCGTATTTTACTTGCATTTCATTTCTTTATTTTTTAGGTGAAGATTATAAAGTGTCTTGTTGAGAATATTGTGGTGGACATTTCATTTAACCAACTTGGAGGATTGTGCACACTTTGTTTTCTTGAGGAGGTATTTTGGTGAATTCTACTATCCTAGAATTCTCATTTTATCTATATTTTTGAATTTTAATTCTGATACTAAGTTTTAATGTATTTACTGGAGTTTAATGTTTTTTCTTTTGTAGGTTGATAATTTGATTAACCAAAACCATTTATTCAAGCGTAGCATTATACTTATAAAAGCCTGGTGTTACTATGAAAGTCGTATACTTGGTGCCCACCATGGACTTATCTCAACTTATGCATTAGAAACTTTGGTTCTTTACATATTTCATGTTTTCAACAATTCCTTTGCTGGACCTCTTGAGGTAGCAATTTATAAATAGTGTTATTTTATATGTCCTTTTGGTGGTTGAATTTACTTGGTGTCCTTGCTTTTGTAGGTGTTGTATAGGTTTTTGGAGTTCTTTAGTAAGTTTGATTGGGATAATTTCTGTGTAAGTCTATGGGGTCCTGTACCCATCAGTTCACTTCCAGATGTGACAGGTAGTTACAATCTGATTAGTTCTTTAATAATGATATAGCTCCATTGCTTATCGTTTCCTTCGTTCCCCTCATCAACTTTTTCCACAGCTGAACCTCCTCGGAAAGATGGTGGAGATTTATTGCTCAGCAAGTTATTTCTTGATGCCTGCAGTTCAGTTTATGCTGTTTTCCCTGCTGGCCAAGAAAATCAAGGGCAACCATTTACTTCCAAACATTTCAATGTTATTGATCCTTTGCGTGTCAACAATAACCTTGGGCGTAGTGTCAGCAAAGGTTTGTTAGGCTGAAATTTCTGATACAGTTCATTTTTCAAAGTGTTAAACTTTCTCGTATGATAACTCTTAAGTTTGCCTTTATATGGACCTGATTCTGCTGCTGGTAGCATGTATACATTATAAGGTTGGAGGAATCGGTTAAGGATACATTGAAGCTATTGTTACCCTCTTTGAATCAGCATGCATGCTCATTTAAGACTTACGTATTTTTCTCTTAACTATTGAACTACACTGTATTTATCTGATTATAATGCATGATGGAAATTATGCATGCTGTGTAGTATATAACTAGAATAATTATATTGATATTATTAGTTTATAGATTCCCTGAACCATCTGTCTGATTTGATTATGGTTGGCTAATACTTGCATTTATGATGCGCATGAACCAGGAAATTTCTTTAGAATTCGCAGTGCTTTTGCATTTGGGGCCAAAAGGCTCGCTAAATTGCTTGATTGCCCGAAGGAGGATTTGTTTTTGGAAGTTAATCAATTCTTTATGAACACTTGGGTCAGACATGGAACTGGGCAGCGACCTGATGCTTCGAGCAATGACTTATGGCGTTTGACGTTATCTAGTCATGACCAATCACATGGGTCCGACAATCTCCTGAAAAATAGCAATAAAACTGAGAATACCTGTAATCATGAATTTCAAGTGAAAGGGGTGCATGCTTCACAGAGTGTTCTATCTCAACACAGTATATTGTCCTCTAAAAGTTTATCTAAGAGTAGTGGTGATTCTACAGCTAACCAAAATAATGCAAAGAATTTTGAACAGGTCAAAAGGGAAGCTAACTGCAATCAAGGTGCTCGGGTTGATAAAGGACAGAGAAATGCTAAACCAAAGAGCGCATTCAATGATGTCCCAGGAAGACTTTTATTTGCAAGAACATGTTCTAGTCCTGAGTTAACAGACTCTTACGGTGAAATTCCTAGGCAAGGAAGACATGCAAAAGCCCCAGAAAGTGGGAAAGGACCAACATCCTCTGCAACGTTGGAGAATAGTCATAGGAAGCATCTTGAATCTGACATGCCTGCTAGTTATACTGTTAGAATTGATGATTCATCTGGTAGGAAAATAATCTCACATCAGGTTCCTGACAGCGGTGCTGATTCAAACAATGGCTCAAATAGTTATGATAATGAGTCTGGCCACGGCATTGTGGGTGAGGAGTTTGCTTCTGTTGCTGGAGTAGGTGGAACGCATATGATGCATCAGGAGGAGCAGGACCTTTTGAACATGATGACATCGCCCACAACTGAAGGTTTCAGTGGTCAGAATCAAATACCAGTGAATTTAGCTCCAGGTCACATACCACTTCCACTTTCCCCTTCCATTCTTGCATCAATGGGATATGCTCATAGGAACGTGGGTAACATTCCCTTAATTGAGTCCTTCAATTGGGGTACTAATGTGCAATTTCCCCAAGGTTTAGTCCCTTCCCCATGGACTCCATATTTTCCTGGCATGGGATTGACCTCAAATCCTGAAGATTTAATCGAAACTGGTAATGAGAATTTCAATACTGTTGAAATGGGTCCAGCAGAAGCTGATAAAGATTTCTGGCATGAGCAAGAAAGGGCTGCTGCTAGGGGGATTGATGTTGATAATGTAAATTTTGAAATGGTTCCAGATGATAAGCGACAGTCTACTTCTGGTGGTTATAAGTTTATACCATCATCTCATGTTGGCAGCTCTAGTAATTCTGCTATACTTCAGCCAACATTTACTAAAGAAAATCGAGTTTCTACAAAAGAAGAGCACATTGATAGTCCTAAATATCAAGATGGCAGAGGAAATGGTGCATATTTTGATGAAAGAATTGCAAATCCTAGGTTGCCCAGTGAACCATCTTCAAGCTCATTCAGGAGTAAGACGTCTTCAGAAAGCTCTTGGGAGGGACCATCTCCAAAATCTTCAAAATCAACTAGGGAAAAAAGAGGGAAGAAAAATACTTCCTCAGTGACATCGGCTGCTTACGGTAAGGGCAAGAATGTCTCAGATATTTCCTCTAATCTTGTGGATGATGAAAACAGACAATGGACACCTCTGTCAACTACAACATCTGATATGTCAGATAGAAGCACTGGGCCACTTGCTGTTGCTCCTATGCATGTTCCAAGGCAGCCAGTGTCTGGTTCTGAAGTGGTTCGGACAAGTGGATCAGATTCTGTGTCACCCATGGCTCCAATGCTTATAGGTCATGGTTCTCGCCAAAGAACAGGGGATAATTCTGGGGTTGTTCCATTTGCGTTCTATCCCACAGGTCCACCAGTACCATTTGTTACCATGCTTCCATTATATAATTTTCCTACTACTCAATCTTCTCACACACCAGCAAGCAATTTCCATGTGGAAGATGCAGATAACAATGACCGTGGTCAGAGTTTTGATCCATCTGAGGTGCATGATCTGCCTGAGGTGTTGAGCTCTTCCAATTCTATGGGAAGAGCTGCTATTGACACAGTAGAGCCCAAGCTTGACATTCTTAATGGTGACTTTGTTAGCCATTGGCAAAATTTGCAGTATGGGCGAATTTGTCAAAATTCACGCCATCCTGATTCGGTTAACTATCCTTCATCTGTTGTGGTACCTCCTGTTTATTTGCAGAGTCGTTTTCCCTGGGATGGTCCTGGAAGACCACAGTCAGCTAATGCGAATCTTTTCACTCAGCTTATGAACTATGGGCCACACCTAGTGCCTGTTGCTCCTCTCCATTCAGTTTCCAACAGACCAGCCAATATTTACCAACGATTCATAGATGAGATACCACGGTATCGAAGTGGGACAGGAACCTACCTGCCAAATCCTGTAAGATTATTTCTTATTCAACTTGGTACTTTAGTTGTATACTGTAATTTGTTTTCTTACTATAATAGACTTACAAGTGCGACTAGCATTGCTTATTCTTATAGTTGTATACGATAAAGTAGTGGTTCTATTGCCAAGCCTAAGGTTAATCTGCTTCTAGCATTGCTTATTTTACGTTCTTTCCTAATTTATTTCAGAAGGTTTCTGTTCGGGATCGACATTCTACAAGCACCAGAAGGGGTAATCACAACTATGACAGAAGTGATCAGCATGGTGACAGAGAAGGGAATTGGAATGTTAACTCAAAGTCGAGAACAAGTGGGCGTAGCCATTACCGCAGTCAAGCTGAGAGATCTAGCTCAAGGCCAGAAAAGTTGGCAACGAGTGAGAGCCATTCTGAAAGACCATGGGGTTCACATAGACCTGATTCTTTTGTTTCGCACCAGAGTGGTCCTGTCCGGTTAAATTCCTCACAGAGCAATCTATCAAATTTGGCTTATGGAATGTACTCTCTACCGGGCTTGCGCCCCAGTGGGATATCATCAAATGGACCAACAATTCCTCCTGTTGTAATGTGGTATTCATATGATCATAATGCTGGCTACAGCACACCCGCGGAACAGCTCGAATTTGGAACTCTAGGACCTATGGGTTTCCCTGGTGTCAATGAAGTTTCATTGATCAATGAGGGAAGCCAACCTGGTGGAGCTTTTGAGGAGCAAAGGTTTAATGGTGGCACTGCTCAACAATCGTCACCTGATCAACCTGCTTCACCCAAGTTCCGAAGGTTGTAATTTTGTGTCCCAGCTATCACTTTTTTTAGGAGAATAATAGATGTGTGTTGCAGCTTGCCACATTGAATTAGTTATATTATTTTTAGGATGGTTCGTATCCCAGTGCCTAATCTTTTAATCCTATTATTTATCCAAAACATATTTTCACTATTTAGTTCAAATTTCCCAGGTGAAGTGCCTTGTTTATTTAAAGCTTTTTGTGGTGGTTCTTAATATACTTCGACTGGACTCCTTTTATATGATATCTGAATTTTATGATTTTTTTGACAGGGGGCTTTGATTCTATTGCCAGATCAGTGGTCAGGTGGAATTATTAACCTAAAGAGGAGGAGGATTATCTTCCCTCGCATATCAAGGCACCCAGGCGGGGAACGAGTGGGGAAAACTTTTATGTGAAACCCACCTATTTTCATTCAACGGGTTCTTTTCCGCACCCCACACTTCAAAAGCAAATTACGTTTGCTCTTCCTCTGAATCTTGTTTCTTGGAAATGCCCTTCGTTTATGCCCTGCCTCATGTACACTTACAGGTGATCAACCCACCTTGTTTACATTTTTTCATCGAAGATTTGAATTTTGTTTAGGATGAGGAACAATAGTAGTAAAGATGATGCAATACTCGGTGATTAGTTTTCACATAAGGTTTGGACATGCTTCAGAAATATCACAAAACTGGGTTAGGTTCAGAATTCAGAAATATCACCGTGTTAGCAGTTTTGTCAGCTTCTCATAGTGTTGTAGTGTAGGTCCTCCCTCTGGTAGATAGTCTTTAACTTTTGAAAAGTATTAACTGTGTAACAATAACAATATCAAAATGATATTAGATGTCATTTTTATCTGGCTTCTCACCCTTTCTTTTTGAAGAAGCCTATCACTCAAGTTGGAAGATGGGGAAATCAGTTCAACAATATTGTATGTAACAGAATTATCCCGAGGGCAAAAAATGTAAAAATATGAATAAGCGTAATATTTTTTGGTGACTTAGTAAGCACAATGTCCACGGCATTATACTCACATCATTTGAAGTTTATGTTTTTCTGGATACACTTCCCTCCATTACTCTACAAACCTGCCTTAATTAATGCAAACCCCTCCTGATTTGTTATACATCTATATACATCAAGTAGGATCTCGGAGAGTGAGTGCAACTTATGTTTGCAATCATCATTACTTATTTTCATCTGCATATGGCCTGTCTGGTACTTAAGATTTTGATTTATGCGAAAATCCATGTCATGTAAAACTCGTAACTTTGTTAGGAATTACACGTCTAGTTTTATCTTTTAGTCTAAAACGAGACAAGCCGCAGAAAGGCTATTGAAGTTGATATGTTGTCCTCCGAAAAATTTGCCTATTAAGTTTGGCCATAATTTACATGTTCACTCTGTTGCTAGTGGTCACAACCACTACAACACTGTCTGCTATTATGTAATCACAGCAAATTTTTGTGAATAAGACTGGCTGATTCTTCTTCCAGACTTTAGCCCTTGCCGGAAAATCTCTGCATTTATATTGTAGGTATAAGTAAGGTAGCAGTAGGAAAATAGTTATTCACTTTTATTCCTAGATAATGTCAGTGTAAATAATAATGTATAATACAGGAAAATAATTGAAAAATAAGTGGTGAATTTGATGTTACTATTTAAGTAGTTTACAGTATTCTTATAAATCCTAAATAACTCATAATTAATCATGGATGTTTATAATCGACCAAGGGCTCAATTACGATACCACCGCATACTCAATTTAAGCACCGTATCTATAAAATATTTGAGCTATTGCTTCCTGCACGTCCATAATTATTAACTGCACCTATACAATATTTGAAAAATACTCAAATATTTTTCATCACTACACTGCCATTGTTTCCACGACAATCACCACCTCACTGCTGCTGCAGAGGGAGAATGCTGCACAGGAGAAATACCTAAGGATATTTTCAAAACATATTTCATGTATTTAGGAAAACTCCTTTAAAAAAATTTGTTTTGAAAATTTCGTTCCAGAAATATTATTCTGACAATTCCAAAAAGTTTGTTCTGAAAAGTTCTTAGAAGTCTTTTCTTCTTTGGAGGGCAAAATGGTTATTTTGAAAATTTGAGAAAGTAGTTAAAGACATTGTGAGGATACAAGAAGTGAAAGTTAAATATTTGATGTTACATGGCATAAATCGCTTGCATATGTAATTAGTAACTTTTTTTTTGGATATATGCTTTCTGCACCCATGATTACTAGCTGTATTCCCATACTAACAACAAAATATTAAAACTCCTTGTTGGACCACAATGGTGTTGCTACTACAATCATTACTTTCTGCACTCCCATGTTTTCTTGCTACACCTCATAGATATGATAAATGACATTTCACGCTTAATAAAATGATTATCAAAAATCTAAATTATTTTAAATCCATAATTATATTTCGGATTGTAAAGTACATTGTATTATTTTTTGAGATATATTTTGGATCGTATAATTCAAAAATTTTCCAAATTACATAATCTAAATGTATTTAAAAAATAATACATTCCGAATTATATAAATTATAAAATAAATTCTTTTGGACTACATTTTGGATTCCCCGATTCAATATTATTTATTTTAAAATTATTTAACATTATGAGATTTGGAATACATTATTTAGAAATAATTCTAAAATGCATAATTTAAAATGTTAAATAATATTAAAAATGAATAATACTGATTGTACTATCTATAATATAACACCAAAAAATTTAATTTTCAAATTATATAATTCCAAACTTTTCAAATCACTCGATCTGAGAGTTTTCAGCAAAATTGCATGAAGGAGTAAGTTTGAAATTTCCCAGGAAAGAGCGCAAGGAAAATTGCTCCAGAAAAGATATAGGTAAAAATGGGTTGTAGTTGTTGGCTTTATATATATATATATATATATATATATATATATATATATATATATATATATATATGATATAGTTATCGAGAGATTGCGATTTCATATAATTGTATGAAAAATATAAGATCTATGAGAGATGTATGTTATAAGGAGGAACATGTTATTTTATTGATATACTCTATAAATAGAACAAAATATAATAAAATATCAAGTATAAAATATTTAAAATATTTCATTTTTAAAATTAAAATATATTTCTAAAATAGAAAAATTTTCTAAAAAACTAATTTAAATAAAAAATTCTCGTCGGTAATGGCACAGGATAAGTCTACTAGGCCAAGGTGTAAAAGTGGGCAAAATTAAATAAAATTTTATTTGAGAAGAACTTTATAAACAGTGTAAAAATGTAATTCTTTTCATTTCCAAAAAGTGCACTGTACGTAGATTGTAATTTCATTCTATTCTAGAACGAAAAATAAGTTGCCATGAAAAGAAATGGTCTACTATAGGTTACATATTTTCTAGTCCACAAACATCCAGCGGGCCAAATCACCATTTATTTTTTCTTAGAGCACTTTCGTTACCTAAAAAAAATTAAATTCTGATTAATTATAATTGAATAAACATATTTCGGAGCTCGTTTTTGTTGTATTTTTTAAAGGAAATGTTGTCATTTTCGTCATCTCTTGTATTTTCTGAACCTGATTTTCTAGGCGAGACCACAGCCCTAATATACTATTAGTATTAATATATAATAATATTGAACAAGAAATGTGATGTTATGTATTATTTCTTTTTTCCTTTGCATTCAATGCATTGGAATTTTTTTGCATGTGTTGAAAAGAGTGATGACTTGACTCTTCTCACAGTACAACGTAGACTTGGTCTAACAAAGCTTTTCTCCCTCTCTTTTCTTCGTTCTTTCTCCTTCTCTTCATCTTTTTACAGCCACATCATTAAAAGCACCATCATTCCCTCTCTCAACTCTGAACTCTCCGAACGCTCCATCCGAGGCTACAACATATTACTGCATTTAATGAAACATTCCATGTTTAAGGTTGTTGTTTCATCCTTTTGTGAAAAAAAACAGACAACTTTTATTATCTACCTTTCTACTTTAGAAACTTATTCTTTCCCTTGGTTTTTCTCATGTTGATGTTTATCTTCCTCTCTCAAGTTTCTTGTTTCTCCTTTTTGTTCTTCTTGTTCTTCTTCATTTCATATGGTAAAGTGTACCCTCTTCTTTTTTCTCTCTTAAAAAATTAGGGTGTCCTTTTGTTAGCTTATTTATATATTTACAACAGTCATTTCTGACCTGGTCGAGGTTGGTTGTTATGGCCGTACTTGATTTTGGAGATTGACTTGACTTATATCTGCATATTTTATATCCAAGTCGTTGGTGGCTTCACTTTTCTAACTTTAATTAAATGATATTAATATTACTTTAACGATAAACCATTGACCCTTGCCTTTTTTGTCACACAACTTTTAGCTCGAGGGAATAAGTTTCAAATTTGATGTGGATTTTGCAGGTCTGAATAATCTTCTGTTTCTGCAAAGCTTGAAGGAGGACGAAAATTGCTGAACTAGAGCCTAATCATGAATGGAAAAGAACGTAGATTTGTGAGGTTCGGTTATTAAATCCTGGATTTGTCGCATATTTCTGTTGTTTAAATTTTAGTACTCTTGGTACACACGTTGCGAACTTCTTCTGCTTCATCTATTTTTAATTTCATTATGCTTCGTTCAGCTACTTATTTTCTTTCAAAATAGGTTCATCTGCCTCAGAAGATAATAAAATTTAACTATTTTGACAGATTCACTTTTATAATACATGATAGATTGACCCCAAACTGTGCATTTAATAATCCAAATTACCATACTGCAGCTGTGGTTCTCCAAGTTGGGTTATTGCCAATTTTAAATCAATAACAAGATTAAATCACAGTCTGAGTGGTTTCTTTGTGTTCTCTGTTTTTGTGTTCTCTGAGTGGTGTTGAGATTTGATCATGATATCATTTTGAATTTGGAGTATGTGTTGCCAAACACAAGCATTGAGGGGTCCATTTGGAGACTTGATCGTAATTCATATGATATTTTCAATAGTTGGAAGCTAATGAATAAATATCTGATGCATGACTAAGTTAAAATTTCTCTCCATCCAGGTTTGAAGACTGGAAATCGGAGTCATCTTTTAGCATAGAGCAAAACGATGAAAATCACAGAAGAAGACCAAGTGTGATTGAAGTTTTGAAGAGTATAGGAAGAAAGGTTGAGGGTAGTTCAGAGAAGATGAAGAACTTGAGAAGAGTTTCAGTTGTTCATCCCTTAAGTGATGGACAGAAAAAGTTGCCACCTAGGAAGAAAATTCTTGATCCACAGAGTTCAATGCTTCAGAAATGGAACAAAATCTTTGTAATATCGTGTGTGTTGGCAGTCTCTGTGGACCCGTTCTTCTTTTACATTCCAGTGATTGATGATGATAAAAAATGCCTTGATTTGAGTGGGTCATTGCAGATCACTGCCAGTGTTTTTCGCACCTTCTTTGATCTATTCTACATTCTTCACATAATATTTCAGTTTAAGACTGGGTTTATTCCCCCTTCTTCTCGAACTTTTGGAAGGGGTGAACTCATTGATGATCCTGTGGCTATAACCAAAAGATACTTAACTTCATACTTCATCATCGACATTCTATCAATTATTCCACTTCCACAGGTATTTCCCTCACAGTCATATTTATTTAGGGTTAAATATGTTTTTTCTCTGTAAAAATTGAAATTAGTCTTCTTGAAACTTTAAATTAATTTCATCATCATCTCTAAAAATGTGCGAATTTAATATTTTAACCAATTTATGAGTATATTGCTAAGAAGGAAAAATAAAGGCATTCTATGTCAAGTAACATATGTCATTTCCCTTTATGTGAAAGACATAATTGTTTTACGTTGTGTTTATCACTTAGGTGATTGTTCTAGCCATACATCCAAACATGAAAACAGATCCATTTGTAGCAAAGGATTTGTTGAAGTATTCAGTATTAATCCAGTATGTGCCAAGGCTTCTGCGGATCCATCCACTGTTCAAAGAAGTAACTAGAACTTCTGGCATATTGACTGAGACAGCAGGGGCTGGAGCTGCTTATAATCTTTTTCTTTATATGCTAGCAAGCCATGTAAGATAACTTTTATTGCTTATTCAAATCCAATTTATACATGTTCCTAGTTAATCACTATGTTGAATTCATGATCACCAAATGCATGTGGTTTATCAGGTAGTTGGAGCTTTCTGGTATTTGCTCTCAGTAGAGTCAGAGCTGCGTTGCTGGCGCAGACAGGTGAAGGGTGTAAGCTTGAGTTGTAGAAACCGCACCCCAGATGTCATTACAGCTCTTAATCAAACTTGTTATTTGGTTGACCCTGATGATATCAAAGACAGACAAAGCTACAACTTTGGAATCTTTTTTGATGCTTTACATTCACGTGTGGTCCAATCAACCACAAATTTTCCTGAGAAGTTCTTCTATTGCTTTTGGTGGGGTTTGCGTAATTTAAGGTTGGTCAAATACTCTTGTTCTTGCTTTTCATATAAATGCAAATGCCACGTACTTGTAGCATAAAGTGTAGAACTTCTACATAGTTTCGTTCGTAAAATTTCTACACATTTATTATTAGTGTTTGTAAACATACCAATATAATTTTGTCATCTTTTGCAGTTCTCTTGGACAAGATCTCAAGACAAGTACTTATGTGCCAGAGATAATCTTTGCAATCTTCATTGCCATCTTTGGATTAGTTTTATTCTCGTTACTTATTGGAAACATGCAGGTAATTCATTGTCTGCCAAAAACTGGTTTTTGAAAATTTGACTTTTGTGAGATGAGAAGTTGTTAACCAAAAATTCTCCCACTACTGTGTTGAACATTGTTACAGAAATATTTGCAATCTACAACTGTTAGAGTGGAGGAGATGAGAGTGAAGAGACAGGACGCAGAACAGTGGATGTCCCACCGTATGCTACCTGAGAATTTGAAGGATAGAATTAGACAATATGAACAGTATCAATGGCAAGAAAATAGGGGTGTTGAGGAGGAGGCATTGATTCGTAACCTTCCAAAAGATCTCAGAAGGGACATAAAGCGTCACCTTTGTCTAGCTTTGGTTAAAAAGGTTAGTGTAATCCAAAATCATGTCTCCCCACATAATTTTTTTATCTGACTTTTGTGTAGTGAACATTTTCATGTTCTTGTTGTTTTAGGTGCCGATGTTTGAGAAAATGGATGAGCAGTTGTTGGATGCAATTTGCACCAGACTGAAGCCAGTTCTTTATACTGAGAAGAGCCACATTTTTCGTGAAGGAGATCCAGTTGATGAGATGCTTTTCATTATGCGTGGAAAAGTGTCTACTGTGACGACAAATGGTGGAAGAACTGGTTTCTTCAACTCCTTGTTTCTGAAAGCTGGTGACTTCTGCGGAGAGGAGCTTCTGACATGGGCCTTGGATCCTAACTCCTCCTCGAATCTTCCCATTTCAACTAGGACAGTGGAAACCATATCAGAGGTTGAAGCCTTTGCTCTCATGGCGGATGATTTGAAGCTTGTTGCCTCCCAATTTCGCCGTCTTAGCAGCAAACAGCTCCAACACGCTTTCAGGTAAGACTTCAAAGTTTATTTCACGTTATTTTCTCCTTTTTTCTTCTACCATCCATCATTACGTAGAACAAGTGATAGAGGACTATCTCTTGATCCTATACCAGACGAGTTCATATTATAATCATAATCTTTCCTGGATAGGATTAGACCAGTTGGAGATTATTAAATTTTTAGCAATAACAGCATCAAGAAAAACCATGTGACAACAATCAACCTGAAGTGTTTTACATTAGAGCACATATGTGATCATGGAAAAGATCTTAGAATACAATATGCTCTCTTATCCTTTTCACAGAAAAGCTTCATAACTCATGAATTGTGCAATAAACTTGTTTTCCATGCAGGTTCTATTCCTCACAGTGGAAGACATGGGCTGCATGTTTCATACAAGCAGCTTGGCGTCGATACTGGAAAAAGAAGGCCGAGAGGTCTTTAAACGTAGAAGAAGACAAGCTACAGGATGCTTTGACAAATGATGACGGCGCTACTCTGAGCCTTGGTGCAACCTTATATGCATCAAGGTTTGCTGCCAATGCACTGCGAAACCTCAGAGAAAACAACAGACAGAATAGAATGCAACAGAGACTACTGCCTCTGCTACCTCCAAAACCAGCCGAGCCAGACTTCACTTCTCTGAAACACTAACATGGATATAGGATTAAGGACATGTTATCCATACTGCATAGCTGTTGTGTGTGCATAGCTTAAGAATTCATTCAATAAATTAATGTACATGTCGTAGCCAAAGCCTTTCATATGATGTATTTAAATATAACAATATCTATGCAGAATATGCACAAGATGATTGAATTTGAATTTTTTAAATAGCAGATATTATCATCTCAAAATACAACCTCATCCTGCATATTGTAGTCTTGAATTTTGTAAACTATGCTGATTATTTTCAGACATGTATAGTTAGTTCATTTGTTATTCATTTGTAAGAAAGTTTGTCATTATTACTTTTCCTTTTCAAGTGGTTAGTTATTATTTATCTATAATATTCTTATATCAAAACAAATATGCAGATTAATCAATCAGATCAACTTTAGTTAACATATGACAGTGCTGGTTCAATGGAGGCAAATTACAGCTGCATTCTTGATCACAATAGTTGACAAAGCAATATTTTATTTATTCATGAGTGAGTACAAGCTCATTATCAATTTATTTTTCTACTCCCTATATAATATATTGATCTGATCATCTTGCACTTGCAGCAACCCAAATGAACCTCATATCCAGTGTACACTGCATTACCAAAAATAAAAAATAGTCATAGTGAAAGTTAAGTTAAGTTGGAAGCATAATAAAAAAATTGAATTTGGAAAAGAGTAGAGAAGCTTACTTTTTGCAATCGGTTTTGTCGTCAATAGGAGGAAGGTCAACAGAGAGTCCACACTCTTTGGGAACTAGAGGTATGCGTTTGGGATCATAATCTCCAACCGATGCCAATCCTTGCTTGAGGCACAGACATATAGCTTCTCTATTTTCTTGGCTACCAGCCTCACCATTCAGTGTCTTGATACCTTGGCAACAGTCCTCAGAGGGGTGCTTTGTGTTTGATTTGAGGAAGCTAACACAAGGTGCAACATCATCAAAAACTTCGGGGCAATTTATGGAACCCTGAGCTTCACATCCAGTAATTAGGAGAATCACCATGGATACCATTACTGCTCTTGACATTTTCATTGTTAAACAAACAACAACAGCTTTAAAGATACTTGGGACTCAACTGTTTTTAGTACATGACCAAATCACATGCATATATATACCTACAGAGACTGAGAGATTGTGCTGTAGTTTGTTTGTTCTGTCTACTTGCAATGCATGCAAACTTCATGAGTGAACAAAAGTGAACCCTACTGGTACAGGCAACCACTGTGCACTGTGAGCGAACGAAATGATAGGAAGAACGGATTGCCTTTACAAGTTCTTGGCTATATAAATGTCATTCAAAGGGTGTGATTTTTCAAGCATTGCATATGATATTTAATATCAAGGACTTCTTATAGAAAAATAAACATTCTGATATATATATATATATATATATATATATATATATATATAAAAAAATATTTTAAAAAGTATATAAAGTTTAGACTATGCAGAAAAAATGTAAAGAGTAGTTGATCTAAAACTGTGCAAAATGTAAAGAGTATAGATTATATAAAAATACAAAGGTCAGACGATTGCAAGAAAGATATAAACATATATGATCTAAAATTAAAAAAGGTAGACCATGAAGAAAATATAGAAAGTACATCCTTTAAAATTACAAATATTAGACGACGTAGAAAAAATGTAGAGAGTATAGATGATCTAAAAATACAAATGATTGAACATGCAACAAAAGGTAGAGTAGACTCTCTTAAAATAATAAGGATAGACGATGCAGAAAAAATAAAAGAAGAGTAAACAATTTAAAAATACAAATGATAGAATCAGTGTATCGTTTCATATGTATTTGACTGGTATGATATTTCATGTTATATTTGTATAATTAATGTATGAACAAATTTGTTTAATTAATGTATCCAGAGACTCATTCGTTTGTTTAATAATATGTAGTTCATTTTGAATTTCAAACTATAACAACGATGATTTAGACATGAATATTCCAACTGATTTAGATTAAAACTCATAGCAAATTTATACAGACTCATTCATTTAATATGTAGTTGATTTTGAATTTCAAACCTATAACATACAACGATAGTTTAGACATGAACATTCCAACTGATTAGATTAAAACTCATACCAAATTGTTTCATAAAAAGAAAATTAAATAATTTTTTTATGAAAAATTTTATTCTTTTAGCATTTTTAGGTGCATGTAAAAATTTATCAGTGCAAAAAATTTAATTGAACAAAAAAAAAGGTTAAATTATTAATTTAATAATTAAAAAATATAATAGATTAATTAATTAATGGAAAATAATGGTTTATTTAATATTTGATAATATTTTTGTTAATATAAAACGGTTAAATATGTTTTTAGTCCTTCAACTTAGAGTCGAGATTAAAATTTGTCCATGTCATAAACTTTGATAAATTTGATGCCTAAACTTTAAAAATGAATAAATATAATCATTTTAATCCAATCATATTAGTGTTGGGAATAGTCCAAATGTGAGTCAAAGTCTCACATCGAGTAGAAAAGACCAAAGTTAAACATGGTATAAGATTTAAGGTTTTGGGTTAAAAGTGATGTCAAATGTCTTTTATATATAAGACCAATGTCATATATATCTAGAACTACAATCTCTTAATGACTATAATCTCGTTTGAAAAAAATATATAAACCCAACAGTGGTATCAGAACTGATGGTTCAGAGTGACCGACTACATAACCATAACAAAAGGGGTCATCATAGACCTGAGAGGAAATATACCGTCAAAGTCCCACATCGGGTAAAAAAGACAAAATTAAACACTATATAAGATGAAAGAACCATAATCTAATTGTCTTAATGTGTTGGGTTGAAAGTGATATCAAATATCTTATACATGTAAGACCAATGTTATATATATCTAGAACCACAAATTATAACCCATATGAAAAATATATAAACCCAATAATTACAAATTTAACTTAATTAGCAACAATTAAAATAATGAATAATAAAAGGATTATGATAAGTTTGTTTTAGAACAATATAAATTTTTTTGAGATAGTTTTGTCCATAATCATTCGATATAATGTGATATATTGAGTTTAGAACAAATTGAATAAATAAAGTATATGTATGAGAAAGGTATTATATATTAGTTGTGATGAATAATTCAATATTATTGTATAATAAACATTTAAATTTTGTTGTGTAATAATTAATTCAATTTTCCAAAATTCAATTCAAAGGTAATGTAATTCATTACATCTTAATTTTCAATAGAATTTAAGGATCAAGGTTACCGTTATAAGCGATTTCAGATTAAATATAAATAAGGGACATTCTCAATTGAACAAAGAGGAAAGTGTTCTTGGTTCTATGCTTTTAAGAAAATGTTTATTATCTCTGAACCTCTTTGGAAAGCATTAAATATTTATCTATTTTGCAAGTGGAGTAAGTTACGAGTGAAACCCTATGTATTCATATTGTACATTAAACATTCAGCTTAAGTTTTTCTATTGATGTGGGAAATTTGATAGAGAATTAATTGGAATGCAGAATTATAAAGTTTTAAAAATCATATAATTATAATATAAAATATTAGAAATTCATATAATTAAATATGAAATATTTGGGTGTCGTGAACTTTTAGGAGATATTAAAATATGATACATATAAGATATATCTTATATGGAGAAACTTGTAATTTTATTTTATTCATATACTATATTAAATAAACCATGAATGAAATCGTCTTATAGGAACCTGCTATTAAATCTGATGATAGTGAATTTGAAACTGGTATGGAGGAAGTTGAAGTTGACTAACACGATGTTATCTTCAAATCATTAGAAAGTGTTATCATCATCATTTATGTCAATATGAGAGAGTTGAAAGATATCCCTTATTTATCCTTGGATTAGTTAACTCAAGCTCAATGTGCATTCTTCATCCTTGGTCGCATTTTACAAAATTGTCAATCTACAATCACACATGAACGAATCGAAAATTGTCGTCAAGTGATTTTATGTGATTTTTTATGAAAATAAAGTCATAAATTTATTGATCCAAGAATTTTCACTTTCCAAATGCAGATTTAGACTAGATGTAGACCAAAATAAGTACGAACATAAACGAATGTCTATTGTACCATGATTTCAATTTAAAGTATTAAGAGAATTAAAAGATATAACAGGATTAAAAATTAATATCAACAACATTTTTATGAACAAGAAGTGTAGAATTTAACTACTTTAAGAGTTCCTTCAAACTTTATTATCAATTCCTTCACATGACATGATTGATCTCCCTCCAAAAGAAATTTACAAGGAAACAAGAATTTGATGTTTGGGCATAAGATTTAACTTTTTGATGCTTGTGTCATAAGTTATAAAAGATTTGTGCACCTCTTATATGTTTTTTTTGGACTTCATTACTTGATTTTTTTTTCATAGGCAAATCTACGTCTTTAATTACGATAATAGGTAGATTTTAAAAAAGTTACTAAAGTAGGTAAATCATGTTTTTCTCACACATTTTTTTTATTTTAGAGAGTCAAACGGTCAAATGAAGAAATTGTGTTGTTTTAGGTCCTGTAGTTGTGTTGGAGGAAAACATTTTTGTTTTGTAATCGATTACAATATGTTGTAATTGATTACTGATGTCTATTTTGTGATTCTTGATTACTCTAATCGATTACACCTATTTGGTAATCAATTACAACAAATAAGAATTATTTTTTTTTTACTGAAATGATATAATTTATTAACAAAGTTACCAAGCATTTTTTTAAATTACCTAAATAAGTGAAGTTGTGCTAATTGAACCCATATATTTTCTTTATAAACTTATCTTGTAATCTTAAAGTATTTTTCTAAGATATTTTTCAAAAAGAAAAAAAACCTGTTTTCTTAAAATTTTATGGTGATCATATATTTTTTTTTATAGAATTTTTACTTTGAAATATTTATTAATAAACCATAAATAATATTTTTTATTTCTTATATGAATATATTTTGAAATTTTTAGTTTAGTTTATTATTAAAATTATTTATTTAAATAAATAAATATGTATATTTTTAATTTTAATTTACTTATCAAATTAGTAAGTACATAGTATTATATGATTTTAATAATATATAAAATTATTCATCAAATTACTAATAAATCTGAATTTAAAATTAAAATTATTGAAATTACATAATAATAATTTTTTATTTAATTTTATTAATATATTAAAATAAAAATAAATATTTTTTTTGTTAAAAAAAAAATTTAGTATACATTTAAAATAAAATTATCAAAAAATTCAAAATAAAAAATATTTTCACATAAAATTAAAAAAAAATAACATAATTTTTTTTTAAATACTATAGAAGAAATTAAAAACATTATTTTAATTCTTTAATTAAATTATTAACAAATATTTCAAAGTAAAAAATCTATAAAAAGAAGACAATTTATATTGGTAGAAAACGCATTTAACTACCTCCACCCTAATAGGAGATCATGTTATCCAGTGATAAGAGCATAACATAAGATATTAAAAAATATATATAAACAACTTACAACAGAAAGAAAATAAAAAGAGGAATATTAAACTCATTTCCCAAGTATATTTTCACGTAGTTATATGTAATCAATTATTAAATAGGTGTAATCGATTATAGCAATCCAGAATCACAAAATACACAATAATAATCAATCACAATATATCGTAATTGATTATAAAACAAAAATGTCTTCTCTCCACTTAATTTAAGATCTAAAAACGTGTGTCCCCAACACTATTTCTTCATTTGAGTTTGACTCTCTAAAATTAAAAATGTCAAAAAAATGAATGATTTCTTCATAAAAAAAATGTGTGGAACAACACAATTTGCTTACTTTCATAATTTTTTTTTAAAACTGTCTACTATCATAATTAAAGACATATTTGCCTACCATGAAAAAAAAATTCTCATTACTTACCACTGATTTATATGCATGTATATTGATTATTGATATAATATTAAATGAAGGAATTACTTTCGGTTTTTTTTTTAGAATATCATTAGTAATAGTTTACACCAATTTAAATTAGAAAAGTATTCATTCATTTTACATATTAAGACAAAGCAACTTATACCATTTTCCTACAATTGTGGTGATGACTGTAAATTGACGGCCACTAAATTAGTGAGGTTATGAACAATAATATTCTAAGGTTAACTAATTAATGATGCTTTATTTCTTTTTTTTACTACGATAAACACTAATATTTCCTAATTACTGATACATTATTAAATGAATGTTAACAATATTCTGTTAACAACTAATTAATGATGCTTTATTTCTGTTTTGAGAACATTCTGTTAACAATATTTGATAATAATTCATAGATACTATTGTTGAAATGAAATCTTACCGAAAAAGAATTCATGTTCACATACATAGATGAAATTTATATTACTTAATCCATTTTATAATAAGAATATTTTATAAATTAGTCATGGATATATATTATCACATATGTTTTATTCAAAATGAAAGATCAACAAATAAATATTTAAATCGTGCAAATATTTGAATATGATTAAGTAAAAGAAGTTCCGTAATGAATATTCTTTGTTTCAGTCTTTAATAAATATTCAAGTGCAATATTATAATGTATATATGCAATATTACTTTTGTGATTTTTAGATTTTTATATAGAGACCAAATTATTTTGTATAAAACTTCCTGCTTATATTCATATTCAGTGCCAATGGACAAAATAAATTATCATGTTGGAATTGGTACCACCATAGAGAGAAAAATGACAATATATAGGCCTTATATTCTTATCCTCTTCAAAAAAATAAAAATAAAAAATCACAGGCTTAAACATCAATACTGGCAACACAATTTTAGGTTCAAATAAATTTTTCTCCCTAAAATATTACCATTTTGGCTCGGTGTGTATACATATTGATTTGGTTACATATTTAGAGAGAGAAAAAAAATGAAAATATTTGTTAATATATTAAGAATAATAATTAACAAAATGTACCATTCTCCAACCCTCCAACATATTAGAAATTGTATTCAAGTTATTAAGAAAAAAAAAATCTAATACTTATAAATAGTAAGTATGTTATAATATAATAATTAATTATCTTCAAAAAAAATTTAAAACAATATTTTATGATACAATAGTTAATTATTTTTATAAAAGATGTCCATTAACTATATTTTATAATATAATAATTAATTATCTTTATAAAGATTGTTAATATATATCTAGTATATCTATATGATTTATTCATAGGTTTAAAAAACCTATAAACAGAATATACTTATTCACTTAATTCTTTCGTTCTTCTACTCTTTAACTTTTTAATGTGGCAAGTCCTTTACAAGTAAATCTCTTTTTTATCTCTTCGAAAATCAGAAATTTTTCACAAGATGGCAACTACTCGGATATTGCGAACCGCGTATTCCGGAATTGTTTGTTTATACAACATGCACAGTTTATATACGTATTTCAGTTATTAAAAGAATTAAGTCATTAAAAAAATAATTTTTTATTTATAAAAAAATTAAAATTTAACGTTAAAATAGTGATGTCAAAGCAACACTATTAATAAAGAAATAGAAGATAAATCACTATATGATAATTCAGTTATACATGGTATATTTAACATTTAATATATTATCAAAACGCTCAACTATATTTAGGCGAGGGGTTATTGAATCTTACTCCTCTTATTTGTCTGTGGATCTGTTATTCCCAATCTCCCCAAACCCTAGTTTTCTAAATCCTCCAATTTCTACGTTTGGAATTCAAGAATGGAGCATCAGGACAGCAAGATATACAACCTGTTCGTGAAACACTTGGATGGAAAAACCCTAACCCTCTTATTTCCCTCTCCGATCCTCTGCGTGAGTTTCATCAAGGATCGCCTTTTCGAACTCACTGGAATTCCCGTGCAGCACCAGCGCCTCGTCACCGGATTCCGAAACCTCAACGACGTAATCCAATGCTCCCCAGGAGATGGCAACATGTTCCCGTCCGTGCGGCTGCTGCTGCGTCTCAAAGGCGGAAAGGGAGGCTTCGGGTCGCTTCTTCGTGGCGCCGCTACGAAGGCCGGGCAGAAAAAGACCAACAATTTCGACGCCTGTCGGGACATGAGTGGTCGGAGGCTGAGGCACGTCAACGCCGAGAAGAGGTTAGAGGAGTGGAAGGCCGGAGAAGAGGAGAGAAAACTCGAGAAGGTGGCGGAGGAGTTTCTCAAGAAGCAAATGAAGAAGGGTAAGGGTAAGGGAAAGGCTCAAGGTGATGGTGAAGCTCACAAATACGTGGAGAAATATCGGGCGGAATCTGAACGATGCGTTGCGGAGGTTGCCTTGTCCGTTAAGGAGGCTCTCACTGCCAAACGCAAGACACCTTCACAACCCCAACACGATGCCAAGAAGTTAAAGATATGGTATGTTGACTCACTCATGTGTTGTGTTGTTGTTTAATTTATTATTATGGAGTTCCCTTTGATGATTGTTTGACCTTTGTGTTATTGATATTGGTATTTGTGCTTTGCAGGATGGGGAAGAGGAAATTGAATGAAAGTGATAGTGATTATAGTGATGATTCTGATGTAGAGGGGAAAATGGAGAAATCAGATTTATTGAATGACCAGAATGAGTCTGAGTCAACTATGGCTGAGGGCAGTCTGGGTTCGGTGACTGGTGGAGGAGGCGCCTCTGGTTCTGGCTCGTGTGAAAGTGGCTCCGAGGAAGAGAAGGAAACTATTGTACAAGGAAATGTGGGATCTGTTGGGTTGCTAAGTGATGAAAGTATTCAGCCCGTGGACGAGCCTATGGTAAGCAATGAAGCTATTGATGGTGCTGTGACTCAGGTCTCAAATATTACAGGCTCTGAAACTGTGGCCACTGGCGACTCTAATAATGATATGGAAATTGATGGATCATTTGAGCATAAAGCAGCAGTCAATGAAGAGAACTCGCCAAGCACTAGTGTTCCCGCGATGGATGAGCCCCTGAATTTTGATGCCTTTAATTCCTCTTCCGAACTTGAGGTGTGTTTTCAGTAGCATCCTGTTCTTGTGTGGTATCCTTCGTTATTTTTTAATTATATTCTGCTTCATTAATATGTCGAATTGGATTTGAAGCAGTGGCTAAGAAGAAATCCATTATTCTAGTTTAGAAAGAAATAGGTCTTATCTATTCTAAGATAAGACATTAATGATAAATTGGCAAAACAATTTATTTCTATGTTCTTATTAAACATGCATTCTTATTTTACCTTAAACATGGTTTAAAATTGACTAGAAATATGTCATTATGTTGAGGCTTAGCTGGAACTTTAGTCCAATCAATATAGTACAAATTAAGAAAGAAGCATTTTAAAGAGAGCTTTAAAATGCAAGTCTGATTTAGGTGTTATGGCTTGTTGCGGAGCCAATAAAAATTCCTTACTAGGTCGACTGGTTAGTTATAAGATTTGAGGACCCTCTGACTTGTACATCGTTGTAATCAAAGCATTATGTATGTACTATTAGAGGAGGTGGTATACATAAAGCCACCGAGACCCCCTTTTTTGTTGTTAAGTTGTTGGATATATCTTCGGTTTGAAAAGTAAGCAAAACTGAATGGTTCAATTTGGGTGGAAATCACACCACTATTAAATTTACTGTAATCAGTTCAGTTGTTACCATTGTTTAGTGTTTTTGTATTGCTCGAACATTAGTTGAAGGTGGTTTAAGTAATGTGAATTATAGTAGTTATATTCGTCTGTCGTGTCTGCAGTTGTTGAGGGGATAATTCCAATTTTCGGCACCACTAATCTAAAGCTACTAACTAATTATAATGCTACATGTTGTGTGTATGTCCATAAAAGTATCATATCTAGTTGCTGCTGCATTTTGGATTTTTCTTGCTTGGGTAAAGAATTAATAATTATACCTTAATGTTATGCTTTTATATTTAGCAATGCTTTTCATTCTTGTAAACTGCTAAGTTTTATGTGGAAAAATTAGAAAAATGTATGTTTGGTTTGATATTGGATCTAATCAAACGTGGATCAATGATCCACATTCAAGATGAAGCTACTTTCAGTAGTTTCCATTTTCACATCTAGTATGTGGATCCGAGGTTCTAAACATAAAATCTAATACTGTTTATTAGGCTCTGAAGTTTAATGCCTATTCTATATGTTCTTGACAGGTTCTTGGCTTGGAAAGGTTGAAGTCTGAACTGCAGTCACGTGGGTTAAAATGTGGAGGTACTTTGCAGGAGCGGGCTGCCAGGCTGTTTCTTCTAAAAAACACTCCTCTGGATAAACTTCCAAAGAAGCTGCTCGCTAAGAAGTAAAGAGTGTTCTGAGATGGCAGTTACTTTTTCTGTACAGTATTTCGTAACTATTTGCACCTTTTACTTAGGTGTCAACTGTATCCTCTGACTTGGGGAGCTGACTGATGCATGCCTTTTTCTGTTCGTTTTTAGTGTTCATCGTGAGCGGTATTTTATGAAGTAATAATACCTTTTACCAGCACCTAAAGGAAGCTGAACACTGTAAAATCCAAGAATTATGCATTATGAACAATTCCAATTTTTCCTTTTTGTTTTATATTATCAGAAAACTTTATCATCGATGGTTGAATATTATTTTTCCTATTTATCCAATAATTATTACAATCTATAATAAGTTCAGAACCGCTTAATATTCTAGTCTTCCAAATATTGATATCCATGTAACTACTATCTCTATCAAGGGTCACTGAAAGCCAAATGATATTGTGTAACGAAGATGTGGAGTTAGCAGAATTAGATAACCAATTGCCATTGTTTTGTCAAGTTAGCTGCAGACTCGGCATATTGGGCAATTGTTAAAAAGCCGCAGATGTACACATTATCAACGATAATTATGGGGTAAGTACTCTGGACAGAAAAACAACGAAAATCAGCCCTATCGGTGAATTTATAATCTATATCAATATTCAAGTGTATGAAGAGAATTTTCAGTAAAGAATGTACACATTTAATATTTCAATTTTATTTTTAAATATATTTAAAACTAAAAAAAAATAAACTATTCATTTGTTAAAAATAATAGTACATCAAAATATAATACATTATATAAATTACTAACTTCTTTCAACACCACAATAATTAAAATCATTCAGTACTTTTCTTATCTCCAATAGAGCTACATTGTGCCTCTTTTCCACATTATTCACTAATAAAAAAATACATTTACCAATGATTCAATGGTCACACCATTAACTAATCTGTTGGTAATTCCATGAGGTTTTTTTTTTTTAAAGAAGGGCATGATAAGTGGGTTTCGTTGGGGGTAATGTAGATGGGTTTTGGCACCATTAACTAATCTGTTGGTAATTCCATTAGTTTTTTTTTTTTTGAAAGAAGGGCATGATAAGTGGGTTTCGTTGGGCTAATGTAGATGGGTTCTGGTAAGTGAGAGGGGGTGATTGTGGGCAGGCTAGTCCTCCACGGGTTGACCCTGGATCCATCGAATTGGGGGGTTTCTTCCTGCACCCCCATAATTTTTAAAAGGAATTCATAGTGTTGAAGTGCTTGTCTTGTGGTGGTAGGGGGTGATTGTGTGTTGTGGTGGTTGTTGGTGGTAGTGGGTGGTGCATTGTAATTTTAGTGAGTTTCTATGCCTTTTGTTTTCAAGTTTTAATTTTGGATTATATAATATAAAAATCTTTCACATTATTTTATACAATATGAAAATCTTAAACATTATTTATACAATATGAAAATCTACGAGAGAAGGAGAGAAGAAAAGCACTCGTTCCTTAGGTTTTTTTCAAAAGAGGACACATAGAGCCTTTCTACCTTTTCTATTTTCAACGAAGCTAAGAAAAGAAATCCGAAATGCAAAACTTAAATCCTCGTGCTCGTTGTATTTTATATAATTTTATTTTATAAAATTGTTATTCTCTATTTTATTATCACTATAGATTAACATTAATTAATACATTATATTATTTATAAATATTAATTATATTGCATAATTATTATTAATTTAGGATAATATATTAGATTTTTATCAACGATCCGGGTTGAATTGTTTAATGAACGGTCTATGATGAACTTGATAGTTCAGTAATCCTGTTAAAAGGTCTATGGTCTCTGCTAATAGAGATATAAAATTGATATTTCATAATAAAGATACAAGATATTAGATACGTGTTCTTGTCAAACATTCAATCTTTTTGAGCATACTCTATCACAAGAAGAGCAGTATTCTCTCACATGCTTTTATATATATTATGGATAATGATATTCCAACAAAAATTTTTGACAAGGATTTGACACAGCTGACGTGGCAGGGTTTTTTTTAATTTTTAAAAACTGAAAATGTATGTTGGCACGTGCAACCGAGAGAGAAAAAACGCTTATGTTAAATGTCCTTTAGAGAGAGAAAGTTAAGAGAAAAAGGGGGGGAAAAATTGGGGGAAGTGAGGAGATCCGTTGTGCAGTTTGAGAGTGAGGAGAGAGAAGGTTGAAAGTGAGGCGGTGGTGTTCTTGGTGAAGCGGCAACCATTTCGCCGGTGAGTTAGTGGAGGTTCGTTGTCGAAGAAACTGGATACCGTCCCTACCATCCAGAAGACGTCATTTTTGAAGTGGGTAGTGTATTTGGAATTCTTAATCGACGCTGCTTGGTCGGCGACAGCCGTGTGGTGGTCGTGTCTGTTGCATTGTGTGGTGGTCGTGAGTGCGCAAGAACATTGTTAAACGTCGAAAGAGATTACTTAAGAATAATTTATGTCGAATGTTGAAGCAGTGTTAAAAAAGTTATACTCTACTCCCCACTTACCTACGACCAACTCCCCGCTTTTGTACCAGGCATAAATTTGGGGTCTTCTGTGGGTCTATTATATGAATTAAATTTATTTGAAAAATGGTGACGCTTAAGTGACGCAAAGGAATTTATTTGTTAACCAATGAGATAGGAATAACGGTTGACCACAACTTTTTTTCGTTTTTGTCCACGTCCTGCACGTCTGTTCAGAAAACTTTGCTTGAACTCCCCAGGTACAGCTTCCTTGCTCCCCACATAGGCGTCTGGTGTTATTGAAATTGCGTGGTCATATTAAATCCACCCACTTGCGGTCATTGAATTCTGATTGGTGTATTAGACGTCGTGAGTGCGCAAGAACATTGTTAAACGTCGAAAGAGATTACTTAAGAATAATTTATGTCGAATGTTGAAGCAGTGTTAAAAAAGTTATACTCTACTCCCCACTTACCTACGGCCAACTCCCCGCTTCTGTACCAGGCATAAATTTGGGGTCTTCTGTGGGTCTATTATATGTGACAAATTACATGGTTGTGGTGCTTAGTATCTAACTTGCTTTATTTCCAGTAGGATTTTCTTAGTTTCGTTGGCTTTTGTGTGTGTCATTTTGCTGCTTAGTATTGATCGTATTGTTGGTCGTTTCAACAGTTCAAGTGATTTATTCACAACTATGTTAATCATCATCCTATATAGTAGCGCAAATGTATGTGGGGATATGCAATACACTTAGTGTATTAAAAGTTACAGTCCACTGTTTTCTTCTATTGAACACTCATTTTCTACTTCAGAATATAATTATCTGTTCCTCCCTGATTCAAGTGAAGTACATTTATAAACTCAATTCCCATAAATTTTTCAGTCAATAAAGGCAATCCAAAGTTCTGTCCCATTCACGCAATGGGATGTTTTGCAAACACAAAGGAAATATCACATATCACAACTAAGTGGGGAGTAAGGAAAACCTTTGTGGGGAGTTACGTGTACTTTTTTGTGTACACATCCCTGATTCATGTGAAGTTCATTTGTCTAGTCATTTTCTTAAATATTTCATACATCAAAGGCAATCCGGAGTTTTCTCCATTGACGCAATGGGATGTTTCGAAAACACAAACGAAATATCGCATGTCACAACTAAGTGGGGAGTAAGGATACGCTTTGTGGGGAGTTACGTGTACTTTTTTGTCGTCGACGACTTCTCTCCGGTAGCCCACCACTGATTTGCAGAACTATGCCTCCTCTCCCTGTCGCACTGCCTGATAATGACCCACCACCCCCACCAACCCAAATGGTTGCCGGAATCTCACTTTCCCCCTTGTCTGTCTTAACTTTCTCACTTCGAAACCACCCCGGCCTCAGTCTCCCCCTTTTGTCTCTTCACTTTCTGACTTCGTCGGCCTCAATTTCCCCTTCTCTCTGTAAAGTTCAGTTTCTCACCGGCGAAATGGTTGCCGGAAACCCTAAACCCACTGCACCAAGAACACCACCGCCTCACTTTCAACCTTCTCTCTCCTCACTCTCAAACTGCACAACGGACCTCCTCACTTCCCCCAATTTTCCCCCCCTTTTTCTCTTAACTTTCTCTCTCTAAAGGACATTTAACATAAACGTTTTTTCTCTCTCGGCTGCACGTGCCAACATACATTTTCAGTTTTTAAAAATTAAAAAAAAGCCCTGCCACGTCAGCTGTGTCAAATTCTTGTTAAAAAATTTTGTTGGAATATCATTATCCATATATTATTTCTAACTGCAAATCAGGTAAGCTTCCTCTATTTAAGAATTTGATATTAGAACTGCTCTGAATATATTTGGAATAATTTATTATATGGAAAGGATTAATGTTCTTCGTGATTCTTTATTTAAAATTCATAATCTAACACTGCCAACTCACTGGATTAAAATGAGGTACGAGAAAGATGGAGTTAAAGTATCATTATTGTTTACGCATACCGGTAACATAAGAACATACTTTTCTGGCTCACTCAAATCACATGGCTTTTGGTATTCCTTTTACGACTTCCTTCAAGCCGTGCATGATTATTCTCAGACAAAAACATTTCTCACTGCATCACCATGAATGGCACCATTCTGAGAGTGATCACAGACTTCTTCAGTTCTTTATTTGCTTAAATTTCTTACGCTGAGCATTTATCACCTATATGATATGTATTCGAAGTAAAAACAACAATATCAATGATCAGTGGACACAGGTAGAACTGCAGAGGGAGAGTTGCGGCAGAGAGGGCATGTAGTGTTGATGCGAAGCCATTCATCGATGCAGTGAGCATGGAAGCAATGTGCACATTCAGGAATGCATCGTATCGTGTCTTTGGTTTTATACTCTGACAAACATATGGTGCAACATCCTTCATTGGGTCCTGGAACTCTTCGGCTCTCCCCTAACTCCAGTTTCTGATACGACTCGATTGTAGACTCATCCAGACCCATCCTAACGGTGCCAGCTTCGGCTATTTCAGTTGGTGCAGACCTCTGTGCTGCAGAAATTCTGGCTGTGTTGCCTCTTCTGTACTTGAAGGAGGCGTAGCATGCCATTGCAATGGCACACATGATAGCTGGTCCAACGATGGATAATGTGATGATTCCAAAAACTCGAAGACCATGTTCTGCACCTCCTGAAAATTCAAAACAATACCATCACTGTCTGCTCAAGATTTTCTTATCTTATTTTATTGAAACTAAATTAACTCTTCAATGTAGTGTTTGATCCTGTGCTAGGGCAAAATATAATTAGTAATGTAATATTTTATGGTTTTTGTTTCACTCTATGTAGGTATATATTCGTGTATCAAATATTTTAAATAATAATTACCGAGTAATTTTTGAAGTAATTAATGCGATAGAGTAACCCCCTTAGCCATATGCATTAGAATATGATTGATGACTTTGAATTTGCAAGCAAGCCACGACTTCAGGATGATTTTAATGCATTTTTGATTAATTAAGTCTCAACTTGCAAACCAACTATTAAAGTCAAAGGACGTACCCAAAAAATAAATCATATGATAACGTACATTGACTTTTATAATTTTTCTTGCAATTTATAGTACTAAGAACACGATGCAAACTTATGGCCCACATAACAATGGCATCTCCATTGAAAACACGAACAAGTCAATATAGCTCCTTTTGTTTCTTTCACTACTTTAAACACGTTGGATAACAAGTTTCTAACCAACTATGGAAAAAAGAACACATTGAAAATCAAATAACCATAATATCTCTCCATTTTTTCTCCATTTTGTTTTATCTCTATGTATAGTTAATTCTCTTACCTAATTATTTATAATTTACAAAGCAGAAAATAATTAATTGAACAATATTTGTATAGAATGATATATATATAAAATAAAAATAAATAACATTCAATTTGAAAATTATCAAAAAAAGCTTAAAAAATAATAAAGTGAAGTAGAAGGAGTATATTTACCCGTTTGGTAATCAAAGAAACAACTAACTTGATCACTGTTTATGCTCTCAAATCCGCACAGAGCTTGTTGTGATTCGCAATATCTACAATCAGGTGAAGACCATGTTAATAGAAGATCCCCACTAAGGAGATCATCACTGAAATTTTGCTGGTATGCAACTGGAAATGATAGTTTCTTTAGAACATGGCAGGAGTCGGGCAACGAAGTGGTGAAGTTGAGTGAAGGAATAGCCGACACAAAAGACGTTGAATTGCTGAGACAATCAATGGGAATGAATTGCGACCCTGTGTGCGGAGTTGGGCAGCTGAAGAGGGTGTAGTTGCGGAGTGAAGTGACAATGAAGGGAGAAGCCGAAAGGTTGAGGCTTAGAAGACGTTTTGGAAGGCAATCATCTGGGTCATACACTTGCATCTCTTGTCTGAGGTAGTTAATGTTGCGGACAAAGAACTTTCCCATGTAAGGAAGTGTTATAACTGTTTTGCTATCATTGGAACATGTTAGTTGGAAACCAGGGTAGCCGCAATAAGGATGTTGCAGACCTTGTATTTGGAAGGGAAAACGAATAAGGATGTTGTTGTCGCTGCACCAAGAATAATATTGGCAATCAGATGATGCATATGCGACAGCAAAAGGTATGAAGCAGTGGAACAGGAGCTTCAAGAAGTTCATTTGCTTTGCAGAAGAAGAAATCTGGTGTGGGAAAGGAACCAAGCAAAGAATTCAAGTTAAAAACGAAGGGCCTCAAAGTCAAATGATATTATATATGGTATATGCGTAGTGTAACAAAGATGTGGAATTATGACTGACGCAAGAATGACTGAAATAATTATTGGTGTTTTTATGTCATGTCAGCGCTCAGCATATTAATTTGGAAATAATAAAAAGCCTTAAATCATCTTTGAAATATTCTTGAAGCTTGTATTAGTTTAATACTTCGTGTACATAATCCAGTTTCGATGATATTGATCACAGAAATAGTGGGAGAGTTTTAGTTTGTCTTGCTGCATGATGTCACAATGCTGCAACCTTGATGGTTGGTAATAAGTTTATTGAAAAGTGCCAATTAATTTATAGACGGTACTTATTTTATTGATTAATTTCTTTCAAAAACTCAAAATAAATGTAGCTTTTATATTAATATATTTTATTTCTATGCATTTTTTTTTAAAAAATGAAAAGGTTAAATGAATTTTATTTTATATTTACATTCAAGTAAGGAAAAATCAACTGTCTATATAAATTTGTGTTCAAGCATTTACTTAGAGTTTGAAAGATGAATATCATTTGTAAAAGGTTAAAATACTCTCTTCGTCCATGTTTTTGTTGAAAAATCTCAAATAGGTCCTAAGATTTTTTTTTAGTCTCAATTAGGTCCATATTTTTGAAAATGTGTAACAATTAGGCCCATTCCGTTAGTACAGAGTTAACGATGTTAAGGATATGCCACGTGTCAGCTTCTCATTTTTTTGAATTTTTTATTTTTTTTAAAAAAATTTTTTAATTTTTTTTTAATTTTTTTTTAAATTTTTTAATTTTTTTTTTGAAAATTATTCATGCCACGTGTCACATCAATATTGTGCCACGTGTCAAGTCAGTAAGGTGACACGTGTCAAGTTATTGTTTGAATCTCAATTTGGTCCATATATTTGTTATTTT
>Ga0214542_1001218_pt1 | contig 52133 bp, 30 predicted proteins | sample CNSS1metaG_FD_160096 | JGI IMG/M metagenome (GOLD analysis project Ga0214542, IMG submission 160096) | Root nodule microbial communities from cowpea collected in UCLA plant growth center, Los Angeles, California, USA - CNSS1 | ecosystem: Host-associated > Plants > Roots > Nodule | place: USA... | reverse complement strand
TTACAAATAATAATATTACTTATAATTAATATTATAGTTGAAATCATAAAAAAATGAAAAAATAAAAACAAATTGGTTTTTGTAGGATTTGAACCCGGGTCCTTTTGTTACACAGTTTTAAAATGACGAAAAAACTAAACTTTATGACACTTGTCAATAAAAGAAGATGGGTAATGTAGTAATTTTAGTGGTATCTTCTTTTCTTAATATGTAATAGATTATAGATTATTAGTATGTCAACATTAGTCTTGATATTTGCATTATTGACATTAATATTTATAGCATAAACATTATTTTTATTATCATTTGTTTGTTATTATTAGTATCATTATTTTTATTATTATTATTATTATTACTATTCATAGTGATGTTATTAGTATAAGTGCTTTTTTTAATTATAAAAAACGTTATTATACTAAACACTTTTGCTAAATATATTTTTAATCTTTTAAAAATTTTATAATTTATAATTTATATTAATAATAATATTATTATTTTTAATGGTTAAATAAATATAATAAAAATTATATTATTATTCTAAACATATTTGAAATAAATAAAAAAGACTACGCACGAGTCATATACTATTATAATTATTTTGTAAAATCATATTGTGATATTAATCTTATTTATTATATTTAAAACTGAATTTACAACTTCATTTCATTAATAATAACATTTACAATAATATAACCTAATTTTCATGATATTTATTATTTTATTTTTATATTATTGTTATTATTATCAATTATAACTCTAATTATTGTTATTATTATTATTAATATCAGCTCTAATTATAATAATTATTATTACTAGCCTAAACACATGCGCCATCACGCATGTACGCATATTTTGGATATGCATTATATTATATTAGTAATGGATGATATTGTAATGTTATTAAGTCAATAAATAAAATAAAATTATATTTTAAAAAATAAAAAAAATGTATGGAGAAAATATTAGAAAATAATTGTTGATGAATAGGAGAAAAAAGAAGAAGGAGATAAGTAAATAGTTTTATAAAAACTTGTAAAAGTAACTATTAGTTTTTAAAAAATTAACAAATAATTATATTGTAAAGAGTAAAGTTGGAATTATGAGATGTGGACACAAAAGAGGGAATCTTCTTTATATGTAGTTATAAATTATTAACTATAATTGTTGTTATCAAGTATAATTATTATCATTAGTATTACTACCAACTGTAAGTATTATTATAATTATCATCATTATTAACTACAATTATTTCTATTATAACATTATTATTATTATTATTATTATTATTATTATTATTATTGTTTTTATTATTATGGTTACATACACATTTTACATTTACTTACTATATATGAATCATGTTCAATTACTTGTCTCTTTTATTTGTTTTGTTGTTTATTTATCTTTACATTTGAATAATTATTTTAATTCAAAAAAATTACTTACTAAAATTTGTAAAATAATAAAACAGAAAAATAAATTTTTTATTTTAAATAATTATTTAAGTTTAAAATATAGCAATTTAGAGGATAAAATTGAAAAAGTAAAAAAAGGATATCAAAGATGTTTATCTCTTTATATATATAGTTCTTTATATATATAGTTGTATTATTATTATTATTTTTTTATCACTACACGATATTATTTTAGTGTTATTATTATTATTATTATTATCTATTATCAATTATTATTATTATTATTATTATTATTATTATTATTATTATACTTAAACACACATTTTACATTTTTTTACTACAAGATCATATCTCAATTACTTGCACTTTTTATTTGTTTTGTTGTTCATTTTGTTTTTATATTTGTGTAATTATTTGAATTAGATAAATAGTTACTAAAATTATTAAAATGATAAAATGGACAAATAATTTTTATAATGAATAATTATTTTAATTTAACAAATAATAATTAAGAGGATAAAATTGTATAAACAAAAGAGGACACAACAAATGTATACTCTTTATATATATATATATATATATATATATATATATATATATATATATATATATATATATATATAGTTATTGTATTATTGTTATTTTTATCACTACGAGAAATTATTATAATGATATTATTATTATTATTATTATAGTTATACACACCTCTTAAATTAATCCACTACGAGATCGTATTTCAATTGCTTGTCATATTTATTTGTTTTGTTGTTAATGTATATATTTATATATAATTATAGATTATTATAGTTGACATTAGCCTTAGTGTTAGCATTAATATTAATATTTATAGCATAAATATTATTATTATTATTAGTATCATTATTATTTTTATTATTACTATTCATAATGGTGTTATTATTATAAGTATGCTTTTTTTAATTATAGAAAATGTTGTTATACTAAATACTTTTGCCTAATAGAATTTTAATATTTTAAAATTTTTATAATTTATAATTTATATTAATATTATTATTAGTATTTTTAATGATTAAATAAATATAAAATAATTATATTATTATTCTAAGAAAATTTAAATATAAAAAACAAAAAAAATTGTTTGTATGAATCATAAATTATTATAATCATTTTGTAAAAACAATTAACTTTATTATGATATTAATTCTATTTATTATATTTAAAACTAAGTATTAATTTATTAATAAACAAATTTTAAAATAAATAAATTTAATCTTAGTTTCTCATATCCAAATTATATAGAAATATGTATTTATAATATAATAATATCTAATTAAGTTTAGTGGAATCCAATAACATAAGTTATATCATATCTTTCTAATTTGTGTATTTGTATATATATATATATATATATATATATATATATTTTAACACCGTAGTTTTGCGTTACATTATATGAAATAAATGGTAAAGATATCAGTCCTTTTCCAAGAACGTGATTCCAATATATTAAATCTGAGTCTTATAAATAAAATAAAAATTTAATGTCAGAAGTGGGATTTGAACCCACGCCTTCTCACGAAGACCAGAACTTGAGTCTGGCGCCTTAGACCACTCGGCCATCCTGACTTTTTACTTTTTTGTTAGCAATTTAGCTTCTAAATAAAAGTATAGATACATACATAACAGATCAAACAAATTTAAATATATGTAAAGGGAAATGTGGTTTTTCCGTATTCAGTATTCAGTACAAGAGTTTAATATGGTTTTCTGCATTAATAAAATAGAAAAGAAAATTGGTCACCATATTCACATATAGAGATTTAATAATAGGGTTCAAATATACAAAGTAAATATGGCAGTCGACAAGTGAGGACCAGGTCACTGTCGAGAGCTGCAGTAGTTTGTGATTGTTTATTTTCAGTTTTATAGACGTCATGAATCCGGTTAACATGTAAAATATTCCCTTTAAGTCTCAAAATATTAAATTATTGTTAATGTTACTTTTATGAAATTAAAGATAAAATCATTTTTAACGGATTTTGATATTTTAAAATATATTAATAAATTTTAATATATTAATATTAATGTATTTTGAAAACTTAATAAAAAATAACAAAAAATTAAACCAAAGAATCTAGACTCTATCCTATTACAATCAACCATATATAATTTAGTATATTAAAATTAGAATAAGTTCACTTCGTTAGTGAAATTTCTACCTCATAAAATGAAAACCACAATTTCAATTTCTTTTAAGAATAACCCTGTTAAATTGTCAACAACCTCAATAATAAAATATTTATATTTTTAAAAGAAAAATCATTTACTCTCTTAATTATTACAACACCATGATAATTTATTCTTTTTGATGTTCTGAATCATATATTTCTTGAAGAGCACGACATCTTAATAAAAAAATATCTCCTTCGTTAAGTTTTCTTATATTATTATAGCATTCTCAACATATAATTATCGCATGTTGTCAAAATACCTTTTCTCCATAAGAAAAAGTGCTATTTTTTCTTCTCTTTAAATCTAGTCATAATTATGATAAAAACAAATTATTTCCTTATATTTTGTATCAATCTTAAAACATTGAATTGTCATATATCTAAAATTACTTTTCTCCTTCCAAATATTCTTAATCTTTTTCTATCCAATTGTAACTAATATAAAATCATTATAATAAAGTTAATAATTTAGAATTATAGTCCTTATTTAAACACCTCAACCACAACTCAATATTTAGAGTTAGAATTTGGGTAATGAATAGCAAAAATACTTATTCCTCAAATTTTAGCCAAACTTTATTTGATCCTGAATATTTCTTGTATTTCAACTACATTTATTGAACATTTTTTAAGAAAACGATGAATCCTTAACATATGGTGCTATTTTAACTCTATATCTAAATTAATAAAATAACTACTTTCGGTGGCGAAGGTTGGAAGGGGCAGGCGGGCCACGGCCCCCTCCCCTAATTTTTTTTTTATATTTTATATTTAATTTTTTTTAAACTATATAAATTTTTAAAATTTTTAAATTATTTGTATTTTTTAAATTAAATAATATTGTATTCAAAAGTAATAAAAATTAAATTAAGTATTTTTTATTTATTTTATAAAGTACAATAATAAATAATAAAACATAAAATCAAATATATAAAAAAAAAAATTATTAAGATATTTTTTGTTTTCTCTCCCATTGTCTTATGAATTTTGTATATGTTGTATTCTTCTCTCATACTTATTTATTTTCTTTTATTATTAAAAAAAGTTAGACATATAATCTGTATTTTTATCATCATTTTTTCATATTTTCTCTTTCATTATTAAATAAATAAATAAGGTAATTTTCTCTTATCTCACTTGGTAGTAAACTATTTATTTAATATTTAGCATTATTTTTTATCTCATAACCTTTTTATATATTCATTTTTTGTTAATATAGAAGAAGAAACAATGTACAATGTGATTTTTAATAGTCAATTTTTAATTGTAACTTGATTATTATAATTTTTTTAGTAGTTATGTCTTTTAACTTTTGATTAAATTATGATAAATTATTTTTTAGTCTTAAACTTATTTTTTAAATAGGTATATTAATAAAAAACAAAAGAATAATTTTTTTTTTAAATTGATAGAGTAACTAATGGTGAAGATGATGGAAACATATTTCAGTAGCTCCAAAATTATTATAGTTGATAATGTAATCAACTTGATATATTTCCCAGATTTGCTTAAATTGTTTATAGTTCTGTCACTATTTTGCTATAGCTCATCGAAGCATTGTCCTTGTGCTTCCTTGTCCTTCTTTTATATTAGTTCTCACCTTGATACACATGCAACATAGGCACTGCCTATATATATATATATATATATATATATATATATATATATATATATATATATATATATATATATATATATATATATATATATAAATCTTAGATATTCCACCTAATCAATACTACTTGCAAAATAGAACCAAACTTGATTCGGGTTTCTTTTAAGGATCCACGTGATAGTACAAGTTCAAGTCATAGAAGGATGTCTCCATAGAGCCAAGGTCACTGTAAGGATTCATGTGATAGTACAAGTTCAAGTCATAAAATGATATCTCCATAAAGTCGAGGTCACTGTAAGAAGCCAACTGATAGTTCAAGTCATAGAAGGATGTCTCCATAGAACCAAGGTCACACAGTAAGAAGTCACGCGATAACCCAAGATGTGAAAAGATGTCTCCAAAAAGTCAAAGAACATTCTAGAATAACAAAATATGATAAATATTCGAGGAAATATAGGAGAATCTTGATAAAATGTTATCCCTCCCATATTTGGTAACTATAAACCAAATTAGGAGATATTATTTGAGAATATATGATCATTTGTATCTACGAAAATTTTAACCAATTTACCTATAAATAAGAGTGTTAAGGGACAAAACTATTTTGGTCTGAGTGTTATTTGCTAAGGTTGGGATACTTCTTTACTTTTGTTTTCAGTTTAAGGTTCATTCACGCCTTTACCACAACAATGATGAAAAGAGTTTAATTGTTATGTGCTTATTTCTTTTGTAAACTAGTTTACCCTCTTTTGTGTTTGTGCTTATTGTGTTCGTTGTTCTTTTTTTGCAATGATCACCTTTACGTGTGTGAGTAGATGAGGAAATAGGTGTGGGTTTACCTCAGGAGGAAGATGATGAAACTGTATAGATATAGGATTGTGGGAGTTAGGTTTAGCTTTTATCTTTTGAAATGGTTGTAGTTATGTGGTCAACTTTTATTTCCTCAAAGTACATTGATGTAGAACTTGTTATATAAGAGTATAGTTATTTTGGATAACTGTAATAATAGTTATGTGTTTGTCTCTAACTACTTACGGATTATCAACTATGTGATGTTTCATTTAGTAGTATTGCACTATTAAATGGAACGTTACAAACAATTCTTCAACACTATTATTCATCACTTTTCTAGATCTATTTCTTGCAAGAACAATGCTACAACCAATTATAGAGCATTAGTAGAGATGAAAAAAATTGGCATATCAAGTTTTTTAGTATTCCTCATACACCAAATGCCCACAGATTTTAAACAAATGTAACAAAAAAAGTATCTTAAAGTTGAGAACTAGTATATGAAAAAAGAATACTTATGAGAGCATCGAAAAATAAAGTAATAGTAATGTTGAATAAGTCTTACATCTATAAACAAAAAAAATTATGAAACTTGCCTATTTTAAACAAAAATATAATTTTTTTTATCAAGATTAAAGTGAATTTTTACATATTTAGCACCATATGAAAAAATTGTAATGTTTTTTTTAGAAAAAAAAATTAACCTAGAAAAATGTAAAACTATTTTTTTTAATTTAAGGAAATATCTATTTTATAATTAAAAAAGGTGGAAGTCTAATTTAATAGAACTTTGAGTGCAATTTTTCTTTTTAAGAAATGATATGAAATTTCAACACGTCAATTTTGATAAGTTAGTTGAGTGAGCATGACATGTTAATTTGTTTATAGCTATTTTTTTTATCTATCCACAATTAAATCACATCAAATTATATAATATTTTCTTAACGATTTAATCACATTGAAGTGAACCCGATAAGTATTCTAAAACTTTTCTATCTTTGCATTTATGAGACCCACATGTTAGAAAAGTCAAGAAATAATCTTGTCTTCATAAATCTGTAACAAAACATATGTCATTTGCCAAGGTAAGGTAGTACATGCTTGTCTTCATAAATATGTAACTGATGGAATTCCCTCTTCGATACTATCATGCTCTCTTTATGACAATATTATTGCATCATGGGTTCTTCAATCACGAGCTTGGATAAGGTTACTATGTTCACATTGTCTTGATAGAGTAATAAGTGCTTAAACTTTGGATGACTTACTCTTAATTGTGAAATGGAGTAACATACTACAACAACTAGAAAAGGGAATCCATAAACATTGTGCTTGAACCATCTACCTTATTTCTCTTATGAAAACATGAATATTTAAAATAGAGAAAATTATCTTTTAAGGCAATATGTAGTATTGTATATGTGAAGAAATATGCAAAATAAGAAGTAACATCATACATTATTTTAGGGGTTACCTAACACTACAACGTAAATTAGTAAATAGTTAAAATGATAACAACCATATTCATAACAAGCACAAGCACACAATGTACATATGTTTTAGAAAGATAGAAAGCAATGAATCAATTTTATTGTGATCTTTGTGTTCTTCGTTAACAAGCAAATTAAGTTTAACTTTTACCTCTTGTCCTTTCCTTTTTGCGTAAAATAAACTATTAGAGAGTAAAAGTTCATAGACAATGCCCTTCATCAATATTGAATTAAGATACACACACATTTGAATTTTGGAATTCATCTTTTAGAATTCTATTTTTAGAAAATATATTTAGAATTCATTTTTTAAAAATAGTTGATTGACAACCAAAATGTCCATCTACATTTAGCGGGAGAACAAAAACAAATATGGCAATTTGTTAGAGATATGGTGGTATGAAACGAGAGGAAAAGAAAGAAAAATATATGGTAACATGCATTTATTAAGAAAGGTAAGGAGAGTTGGGTGATTGGACTTATGCGAAGGCATATGTCTTATCTCTCTTGGACAAGAGGGCACTACATGAGGCAGGTTTCACAAAGCAATGATTACCTCTTCCTCCCAACAGTACATGGATAACAAGTTACTGCAACCACCCTCCACAATGACTTAGGCAACCACACTTGCTTAGACCATCACCATTTTACATTTTTCATTGAGTTTTTATTTTTGTTTTATATCAAAACAAAAGTAATGAAATATGTTTTGATATGTTTGAATGAGTATTTTTTAGTTTATATCTTTTATGGTAAAAGTTAGAATGAATCAATAAAAGATTACATCATTTCGATTGAACTAGTTCAACTTTTATTTAAAATAATTGATTATTGATAGATTATTCTAGTTAATGCATTACTTAGTAGCTTGTTTTTTTCGAGAATAATTGATTATATTGGAAAATAATCAATTATCACAAGAACGAAAAATGGTTTTTTGGTTCAAGGATAAACAAGTGTTACATGTATAACTTTAATGTGAATTACAACCTCCAACAAGACTGAAAATTGGTACACAAAAAATAATAATAAAAAAACAATGGAGTTGGCATGGTGTTATATTGCAATACTGTGGAGAACAACAGTCTCAATAGTAAGTCCAGGTCCAAAACCAAATAAGACACCCCATTCAAGTCCTTCACCAGTGGTTTTGAGTCCATTTTCAATTGATTTCCTCCTCATCTCATCCAAGATGAAAAGCACACATGCACTTGACATGTTCCCATATTCACTAAGCACATCTCTAGTAGCCTTCATCTTTTCAGCTTTGAGATCCAACTTTTGCTCAACTTGGTCTAGAATTGCTGGTCCACCAGGGTGTGCAATCCAGAAGATGGAGTTGTAGTCAGAGATGTTCAATGGGTTGAAGGCCTCATAAAGTGCCTTCCCAATGTTCTTTGAGACAATCCCAGGAACATCCTTAAGAAGGTGAAATGTCAATCCAACTTCACGAAGGTGTCCATCAATGGCACCATCACTGTCTGGAGCAATGGTTTGTGCAGTCCAAACTAGCTCAAACAATGGCTTCTCAATATGTGGAATTGGGTCAGAACCAACGATCACTGCAGCTGCTCCATCTCCAAATAGTGCTTGTCCCACAAGACTATCTAGGTGGGTGTCACTTGGGCCACGGAACGTGACTGCGGTGATCTCAGAACACACGACAAGCACACGCGCACCCTTGTTGTTCTCAGCCAAATCCTTGGCCAATCGAAGAACCGTCCCTCCTGCAAAGCAACCTTGTTGGTACATCATGTACCTTTTGACAGAGGGTCGAAGTCCCAAGAGTTTGGTGAGTTGGTAATCAGCACCAGGCATGTCGACGCCACTAGTGGTACAGAAGATCAAGTGTGTAATCTTGGACTTTGGTTGCCCCCACTCCTTTATAGCCTTCACTGCAGCATCTTTTCCCAATTTTGGTACCTCTACCACCACTATGTCTTGCCTAGCATCCAAAGAAGGTGCCATGTAAGCACACATGTTAGGATTCTCCTTCAAGATCTCCTCAGTCAAATGCATATACCTCTTCTTGATCATGGACTTGTCACCTGGAATATTGTGAACCAATGAATCCTAATTAGATTGAATCAACAAGAGTTATATGAAGTAAATATTGCTAGTTGGTGTTCTAAACTTACACATGCGCTGGAATTTCTCTTTGAGGTCGGTCATGTGCTCACTGTTTGTGATTCTAAAATAGTAATCGGGATAAGTGCTCTGATCAACACAATTTGATGGAGTTGCAGTTCCAATGGCAAGAATAGTTGCAGGACCTTCTGCCCTTTGAGCTTGGCGGATCTCGAATACACTTACCATCGTAGTTTTCTTCTATTCAACTTAATGAAGTGGGGGATGTTAATGAAGTCTGTGTGTTTGTAATGTTGGAGGAGTTAGCATTTTATATGCATGCAAGGTGGATTGGAATTAGGGTAGTTGGAAACATATATTCATCAGTTTGGCGGCATGTTTTGGCATACCATCTCTGACCCCATATTTAACTCATTGCTTCGTTCATTCTTTTTTAAATTGACAAACCAATAATTTGTGATTATTCTATCACTGCTACGTTTTTCCAACTTTTTCTGTGTTCCTAACGTTTGAGTCAACCTTGGTAGCTTAGGAAGAAAAGTCTACCACTTGTGGTGGTAGGTAGCCTTTCAAATTACATCAACGGCTACAAACAAATGAAACTAAAATCTATGCCTACAGTTTCGCCATGTCATCCGCTGTTATGACTATCCAGGTTTTGGAACGCACACCAGTTCTCTTTGTTTATTTTTATTATATAACATGTATTTGGTGGTGACATCTTTGGTCATGGTCAACCATCAAATGAATAATAAAAAAATTCATTTGTTTACTTCCTGTTCTTCATCTTTTATTTATAAAATAAGTTTTCTTGATCTTACTGGATAGTGAGAGTATCACCGAAACATCTTATGTACATTGCATCTACATCAATAACAAATATGCTTTTCAAAAGTAACCACAGTGGTAATTCTTCAAAAGTATCATGTTTTTCTTTCTTTTTTATTTTTTATTTTTTTAATAAAAGTAACCAAAGTGGACAAAAACAAAATTACATCTTTCATTTATTGAATTTTACTATTTACTTAAATTTGTTTACTTTACTTAAATCTGATTCTAGTGGATATATTTTAAATGTTCAAAAATAGTTTAATACCTTACAATAACACAAAATGCTAATGAAAAAAGGTTTTATGATTATAATCACTTAACAACTCTTATAAGATAAAATAATCTTAATAAAAATAAATTTTTATATTTTAAAAAAAAGAGTGAATAATAATAAAGGATATTTTGATCATGGCTGATTATTTTCATGGTCAAGCAACCTCTTCATTACTTTATTTTGATCAGTGATCCAAAAATATAACAACACTAAAATCAACAACAAATGCTTAGAGCTATTTAGTTATAAGTATTGTTGCTTCAGAATATTTTTGTTACCTTAATAAATATCTTCACCTTTCCTCTTCTATTCTGAAATAATTTTTCAATAAATGAAATTTTATATTCTAAGAATATATAATTTACATTTGAAAACATATAAATGCCAAAATTTTAAAAAAAATGTGAATCAAGATATTTCTAAGAATTATGATATTTTAAGATCATTTCTCTTTATATATTTAATATACAATTTTATAGGTTATCATTTTATTATAATATTATATTATTATTATTACTATTTTAATATAATTTTATATTATTAAAAATAATAGGGAAAAAGGAAGTTGTCAAATAAACTTTTCTTTCCTAAGAAGTAAAAAGAATTTATATATATATATATATATATATAAATTTTGATATTTTTTTATTTTGTTTAAAAGTTAATTATTTTTTAATTCCACTTATTTCTTAATTTAATTTATTATTTAATGCATTACATATAAACCAAATTAATATATATATATATATATATATATATATATATATTAATATTTTATTTTATTTTTAAAATATATTAAGAAACATAAAAAAATTGAAAACATATAAATTTTAAAAAATTAACATTAAAAAAATAAAAAATAACTAAAAAGATAAACTAAAGAAAAATAATAATTAGAATTAAAAAAAACCTTTGAATTAAAAAAAAATTAAAACTGAACAACAAATAAAATTTAAAAATATAACTATATTTTCCTAAATTTAATTAATATAATATATTAAAAAAGGTAACGCGAAAAAATAAAATTAACATATAATATTTGATTTAATTAGTTTAGTTGTTGAAATCTCATTTAGTTCAAGCTTCAAGGTGACAAGCATTAAAAATAAATTAAATCGGTAAAAAGTATAAAGGATAAACACTTAAGAAAGTACATAGAAGTTACATTTCCATTCACTCAATGACAATGAAACTCAGGTGATGATGAGTAGTATGTTGCAATATCCAAGAGGAACTAATTATATAGTGCTTAACGTTTCTTTAATCTCACAAATCTCTAACAGTATGCTTCTACTAAATATTTATTGGGTATTGGGCTCCCTTCCTATGTGGAGAAAAGACCTAAAATTTGAGAAGCCCATGTCTTGCTTAACCGAGTGGAGAGGAGGCTATAAAATAAATAGAAAGACATAACACTAGAGTCAGAACACACTGAAAACCCTAACACATAGAGAGAGAGAGGCAGATGGAAATTCTGTTCACGTTTTTCACAGAACTGCCACCGAAAAATCAGTGTTGCGGATTCGTTCACCGTTGGATCGGGCTAAAATGTTTACAGTAGGTTCGAAACTCATTGTTCTTCATTTTGACTGGTCGGATCTTTGATATGAGGTCTGAGTTGGGAGATATTAATTTCGCACTGCAGTAGTGATTTTATATGTTTTTCTTCTCTTGTTCTTCTCTATTTTGAAAGCTTTGTTTCTTTGTTATTTGGTTGGGTGTTGGCACTAATTTGTGTTATTGATTGAGACTCTTTTGTACTCTTGTTGATCATAGTGGAACTATTTCTTTGGTCTAGTCAACTCGTGGTTTTTACCCTTGATTTGAGGAGTTTTCCACATTAAAAATTTTGGTGCCTTTATTTGTGCCTGTGGTGATTTATTATTGCTGCTCTTTGATTGTTGCTCCTCATAAATTCTTGCAAGTTAGGAGAAATTATATCCGCTGCATTCTCTGGTATATTATTTGTGTTGTTGTTTTTCCCATCAGAGTGGCATCAGAGCTCTTGGTTGGGCTATATTTACTTGCTTGAATGATGGAGGCAAATGTAAATATGGTTGCTTTGAATGGTACAAATTATCATTTGTGGAAGGGCAAGATGAAAGATTTATTGTTTGTCAAGAAATTGCATCTTCCAGTCTTTATTACACAGAAGCCGAATTCTATGTCTGAAGAAGAATGGGACTTTGAGCACCAACAAGTATGTGGTTTTATTCAACAATATGTAGAAGACAATGTTTATAATCACATTGCTAATGAGTTTGAACAATGTTTATAATCACTTTGTATGCTTCTATGAATTTGAGGTACAGGGAAAATTGTTCAATTTCAGATCATTTATATGAATTTCAAGGGCTCCTAGATCAATTGTCAGGAATGAGCATAAAGTTTGATGACAAAGTTATGGAATTATGGCTACTTAATACTCTACCAAAGTCTTGGGATGTATTTTGGGTTTCAATTATGAACTCTGCCTCAAATGACATTGTTTATTTTTAGATGGCAAAGAGCGGTGCTCTTATTGAAGAGATGAGAAGGAAGGCACATGGTTCTTTATCTCAGTCTGAGATGCTTGTTATAGAAGCTAGAGTGAGAAGTCAAAAAAAGGAACATAAAAGTGGTTGAGAGAAGAGTTGAAGCAAGTCCAAGTCAAGATACAAGAATTTAGAGTGCCATTTTTGTCATAAAACTGGACACTTCAGAAATATTGTTTTAAGTGGAAAAAGGAGAACAAAGACAAGAAGGGCAATCAAAGAGAGAATGACCATGATGAGGATGATCGTGTCACTACTACTACCAAAGGTGGTGATCTTGTTCTTCTTCGTGACTTTTGAGTCAGTCAATCTTGTATCTGATGAGAGCATTTGGATTATTGATAGTGGTGTTACATTGCATGTTACACCTAGGAAGGAGTTCTTTACATCTTACACTTCTGGTGATTTTGGAGTGTTAAAGATGGGTAATGATGGTGTTTCAAAGGTTATTGGTGTTGGTGATGTTTGTTTGCAAACCAACATGGGAGTGCAATTATTACTCAGAGGAGTCAAACATGCTCTAGATGTTCGCTTTAATCTAATATTTGTGCATTTGCTTGATGATTGTGGTTATGACAATCACTTTGGTTCAAGTAAATTGAAGCTCACTAAAGGTAACTTAGTTATGGCTAGAGGGGAGAAACAATCTAAATTATACTAGACTAAAGCTTTGGTTACTAAAGATAGTGTGAATGCTATGTATATGGAGGCATCTTTATGGCACTAGAGGCTTGGTCATATAAGTGAGAAAGGGCTTAACTGCTTAGCTAAAAAAGATGTGCTCATGGGATTGAGGAATGCAGAATTGGAGAAATATTCTCATTGCATGGTTGGTAAACAAACTAGAGTGTCTTTTAAGAAGCATCATTCCTCAAGGAAGTCAGAATTGCTTGAATTGGTGCATTCTGATGTTTGTGGCCCATTAAAGGTAAAGTCATTTAGTGGTGCACTTTACTTTGTTACTTTTATTGATGATTGTTCCAAGAAGCTATGGGTCTATGCTCTTCAGCGAAAAGATCAAGTACTTGAAAAGTTCAAGAAATTTCATGCTATGGTTGAGAGGTAAATAGGCAAGAAGCTGAAATGCATCTGTAGTGATAATTGTGGTGATTATCATGGACCCTTTATGTTTACTACAAGCAGCATGGTATTAGACACAAGAAGACTCCTCCTAAAACTCCTCAGTTGAATGGTCTAGTGGAAAGGATGAACAAAACCTTGGTTGATAGGGTTACATGTATGCTTTCGGAAGCAAAGTTGCCTAAGCACTTTTGGGGAGAGGTATTGCTTGCAGCTGTACATGTTATTAATCTCAGTCCTGCAGTTGCTTTGAATACTGAGGTGCCAGACAAAATTTGGTTTGGTAAGAATGTTAGGTATGATCATTTGCATGTCTTTGGTTGTAGGGCATTTATTCATGTTCCTAAGGATGAAAGATCCAAGATAAAAAGACAAGACAATGTATCTTTATTGGCTATGGTGAGGATGAATTTGGCTATAGGTTTTATGATCCTGTTGAGAACAAGCTTGTTAGAAGTCGTGACGTACAATTCATGGAAGACTAGACCATTGAAGACATTGATAAGGTGGAATAGACCACACCTGAGAAAGATAGTAATCTCACTGATGGTAATCCGATAAGGTTGCCCGCTTATAATCTGGAGAATGTTGAAACGGAAGCTCAAGATGATGAGCAACATGGTGATGTTGATGATCAACAGGTTGGAAGTGGAGTAGAGGTTCCAATTGATGATGCTCAAGAGGAACATGATGATGATCTTGGTGATGTACCTGAACCACCTCAAGTCCAACTCAGGAGGTCTAATAGATATAAACAACATTCTACAAGGTATTCTTGTGATGAGTACATAACATTGACTGACAGTGGAGAACCTAAGTGTTCTGAAGAGGCTTTGGATAGTGAAGAGAAGAAATAGTGGTTGTATGCAATGCAAGATTAGATGAAATCTTTGCATGATAATCACACTTACGACTTAGTGAAATTGCCTAAGGGCAAAAGGGCATTGGAAACTAGGTAGATTTTCAGGGTGAAACAAGATTCAAACTCTACACTTCCAAGGTACAAGGCCAGATTAGTGGTGGAAGGTTTCAGACAGAAAAAAGGTGTTGATTTCAATGAGATTTTCTCACCTGTGGTGAAAATGTCATCCATCAGAACTGTGCTAAGTTTAGCTGTTACTCTTGATTTGGAGGTTGAGCAGATGGATGTGAAGACAACTTTCCTTCATGGTAATTTGGAGGAAGAGATATACATGAAGCAACCTGATGGTTTTCTTGTTTAGGCAAGGAAGATTATGTGTGTAGGCTAAGGAAGAGTCTATACGATTTGAAGCAGGCTCCAAGGCAGTGGTAGGTCTTTTATGTGTGAGCAAGGTTACAAGAAGACTACTTCTGATCATTGTGTATTTGTTAAGTTTTTCTAATGATGACTTTATTATCCTGTTATTATATGTTGATGACATGCTTATTGTTGGGAAAGATATTTCCAGAATTGACAGGTTAAAGAAGACACTTGGCGAGTCTTTTGCCATGAAAGACTTGGGAGCTGCTAAAAGGATTCTTGGCATATGTATCTCATGTGATAGAAGAGAAAAGAAGATTTATCTATCACAAGAGCAATACATTAGGAAGGTGTTGCAGAGATTCCAGATGGAAAATGCTAAAACTGTGAGTACTCCTCTTGCTATTCATTTTAAATTTAGTATTAAAAAGAGTCCTTCAAATGAAGTTGAGAAGGCATACATGAGCAAAGTTCCTTATGCATTTGCGGTGGGCAGTTTGATGTATGCAATGGTGTGCACGAGACCAGATATTGCGCATGTTGTTGGTACAGTTAGTCGATTTTTGTCAAACCCAGGTAGAGAGCATTGGTGTGAAATGGATTTTGAGATATCTTCATGGTATTGTTGATATGGAGCTTTGTTTTGGAGGTGATAAGCCTAATTTGGTGGGATACTCAAATTCAGATATGGCTGGAGACATTGATTCCAAGAAGTCCACCTCGAGCTATTTGATTAATTTTGTAGGGGGAGTTGTGGCTTGGCAATCAAGACTACAAAGGTGTGTAGCGTTGTCTACAATAGAGGCAGAATTCATTGCTATTACTAAAGCATGCAAGAAGTTGCTATAGTTGAAGAAATTCTTGCAGGAGCTTGGTTTTGTGCAGAACAACTATCCATTATTTGTGTATAGTCAAAGTGCTATCCATCTTGGTATGAATCCAACTTTTCATTCTAGATCCAAACATATTGATGTGAGGTATCATTGGATACGTGATGCTTTGGATGGTAAGTTGTTGGAGTTGGAAAAAGTTCATACAAATGATAATGGTGATGATATGATGACTAAAGCATTGCTAAGAGAAAAGTTTGAACTTTGTTGTGAGATCGCCGGTTTGGCGGTTATATCCACATAGTTGTGAGGGGGAGACTTGTTAGGTATTGGGCTCCCTTCCTATGTGGAGAAAATGCCCAAAACTTGAGAAGCTCATGTATCGCTTAACCTAGTGGAGAGAGGGCTATAAAATAAATAAAAAGGCAGAGCAATAGAGTCAGAACACACTGAAAACCCTAGCACATAGAGGGAGAGGGAGAGGGAAATTCTGTTCACGTTTTTCACAGAACTGCCACCGTAAAATCGACGTTGTGGATTCGTTCACTGTTGGATCGGGCTGAAAGTTTTACAGCAGGTTCGAAACTCATTGTTCTTCATTCTGACCGGTCGAATTGTTGATACGAGGTCTGAGTTGGGAGATATTAATTTCGCACTGCAGTAGTGATCTTATATGTTTTTCTTCTCTTGTTCTTCTCTATTTTGAAAGCTTTGTTGCTTTGTTATTTGGTTGGGTGTTGGTAATTTGTGTTGTTGATTGAGACTCTTTTGTACTCTTGTTGATCATAGTGGAACTATTTCTTTGATCTGGATGACTCATGGTTTTTACCCTTAATTTGAGGGATTTTCCACGTTTAAAAATCTTGGTGCTTTTATTTGTGCATGTGGTGATTTATTATTGATGTTCTTTGATTGTTGCTCCTCATAAATTCTTGTAAGTTAGGAGAAATTATATCCGTTGCATTCTCTGATATATTGTTTGTGTTGTTTTTTTCCCATCAATATTCTCTCCAAAAATTGCTCCTCCACTCAATTCATGAACCTATAGATGGACTCTCTAGAAAAATAAATTGGTACTCAACACCATTCTTGAGCAGTCAATTATGGGATTTTTCTTCTTTGAAGAATTTTCTTATGAATAAACTTCTAGTCTTGAAGTTTACTTAACATTCCTTCCCTTGAAGTTTCATTCAAGGATCGGTGTTTATTTGGTGTTCAGTTATGAAAATTACATTATAAATCTTTATAAATTGTTTTTTCTCTTAGCTCCATTCCTTGAGAAATAAATAATCAATTCTCACCACATTTGTATTTCTAAACTAAAGAGGTACTATTTACTCAAAAATATCTCAATTGTATGTATTTTAAATATTAAATTTATATGTTAAATTAAGAAATTTAGACATTTTCATGATAGTTTAATAATAGACATTTTTTTTGTCACTTAACATAAGTTTGTTATACTAGGATGATATAACTTTTAGAAATAATATACCTTCGTCACAAAATTAAAGAAAATTTATCATAAAATTAAACATTTCGGCACAAAAATCCAACAACGTAGTGATAAATCCAAGCTAATCACAAATGTTCGTCTTTAAGTAGTGTATATCTTGATATGAACTAGTATAACAAAAACGAGGATTTCTTATTTATTTTGTTTGGTGTTAAAAAACTTGTACTATACTCAAATTAACCTTGGAAATAATGTTTAATTGGATTATATATGTTGACAATCGATAAAAATTGTTTAATTTAGAAAGAACAGTGGGAAAATTTATAGTTAGATTATTAAAACTAAAATTACACATTTATAAAGTTATACACAATTATTAAAAAAAAACATATATTTAAGCCTTTTTCTAATTTAAATTTTCTTATGTAGTAAACATTTAAAATCATAACGGACCTCTAATAAATATGAACTCAATATTCCTATGTGGGAAAATAAAGTGTTAAACTTGACCATGCCAAAATGATATTCCATATCTTCAAATTTCAATAATGAAAACAAGAGATTACTCCAGAAACCAAAAAGGAAATGAAAGTGTAGGTCCAATAAAATATAGTTTTGTCGTCCATTGTTAATGCTTTTCCCTTTATATTGATACCATACGCAAACATTTTAAAAGTATTTTTGAAATAGAAGAATTAATGCGTTTATAAATTAAAATTAGTTTATACATTTATAAAATTATTTTTATTAATTTTGTAAACTATAATTTTTAATTGATTTACAAGACAATTTTAACTTGTACAAAGAAAATAGTTTTTTTTTTTTTTTTCCTTAAAAATTGTAGAAGATTTACCTTAAAAAATACAGTCTAACAACGAGTAATCAACTTATCCAAACTTTTTCAATTATTTTAGTAAAGATAACTGATACTTTACTTTTACTAAATTATCTTTTCTTTTTCTTTCCAAAAGAAAAGGCTGGTCATGTCTAGAATAGATTTGCAGGGATAAATTCTAAAATGTTCTTATATTGCTGAAATGAAGATAATTTATAATCTTATATTGTAACTATTATAAACAAACATAACACTATGCTATGTATATACTAGTTAAATATTTTGTGTCGTAACAATTATCGAGCCTATAATTTATATATTTGTTATAAGTATTCGTCTGTTATATTTTAAGTTTTTAAATATTTTTTTTATTTTATATATATATATATATATATATATATATATATATATATATATATATTATAAAAAAAATATATTTTTTATATTTTTTTTTTTTTTTTTTAAAAAAATATATATATATTTTTTTTTATTGATATATATATATATATATATATATATATATATATATATATATAATACTAAAAAAATTCATACTGTAAATTTTATTTTGATTTTTTTAAAAAAATACTTATAAATTTTGTTATAAAAAAAATTGTAGGAAATTGTTGTCAATTTTTTACAAAATATTTTGTATGAAATATTTTTCACAAAAAATTTTGTAAGAAATATTTATAAATTTTATAATTTTGTAGAAAATAATTATCCACGAAGAAATTACTTGTCAATTAAAATTCTTAGAAAAAATAGTATAAAAAATTCTTTTCTTACAAATTCTTAACAAATTTGTAAAAAATATCTCATGTAATATGAAAATTTTTAGTAGTGATATAAATATGAATGTAATCAATGAAAAAAATTAATATAATCACTTATTTCCAACTATTGTTGAAAAAAAAAAGATAATATAATTATCTTAACAAAAAAAGACTTAAAAAGGTTTTTACTGATCCCTATTTAAAAAGAAAAGACATCAGCATTATTCCAATATTGCTTCACTCTTTATTTGTATACAAGATACTGAAAGGTTGTTTCACTTTTTATATTTAGTTGATAACCGGTGTATTCACATATTGGTCTTTTGCTCAGAGCATTATCCACCCATGAAATGTTTTTTTAACACCTCTCACCAGTAGATAACTAATTTTTAAAAAAACTAACTACAAAAACAGAAATTAAAAAGTAAGTGATAAATGTAAAAATTATATAAAAAATTTCGAGAGTCAAAATAATAATTGCCTGTCCGCTTGTTTTACCAGACAAGATCGTAACAAAAAAATTTGTGGCATATAAAAAGTAGATAGATAGTATTTCAATTTACCAATATTTAGCATCACACTCTCACCCCTTGGCAAACCACTCTTGCAGATTTGTCTTCCCATATTTGAGGCATCCTATGAGGCTTATCCTACACAAACTACTGTTCGCTTCCATGCACTTGTGGTTGTGCTGGAGTTCTTCCACTCATGTTCATGCATCAGATGACAGTTTAAAGCCCGGTGAAACACTGAATTCCTCTTCACTACAACCATTATATTCGAAGGGTCGCAAATATTTTCTACGATTTTATACCACTGTAATTGGTAGTGAAATTTTTACATACTTAGCAATACAAAGTGCATACGACTATGCTACAGTTTGGGAGGGTAATAGAGGACAACCAATCCACCATCGTGACGCAGTTCTGTCCTTAGACTTCTCTGGCGTGCTTAAAATAGAATACGAATCTGCGAAAAAACCAATTATTCTGTATTCTCCTCCTCAACCTATCAACAACACTGTGGCTACTTTGTTGGACACAGGTAACTTGGTGCTTCAACAACTTCACACCAATGGGACAAACACTCTTTTGTGGCAGAGTTTTGATTCTCCCACCGACACTTTGCTCCCCACCATGAAGTTAGGTGTTGTTGATCACAAAACAGGCCTTCGTCGGTTACTTGTTTCTCGGTTGACCAATGCGATTGCGACTCCAGGAGCCTTTAGTCTTGAATGGGAACCGATGGCGAAAGAACTGATGATAAGGAGACGAGGAAAAGTTTGTTGGAAAAGTGGGAAAATGAAGAACAATAGATTTGAGAACATTCCAGAAGATGCACAAGGCGTGTTGAACTACACCGTAGTGTCTAATGGGGAAGAAGACACCTTCTCTTTTACATCGACTAATGAAAACATTACACGTTGGTGGTCCCTGTCGGATACCGGACGGTTATCCTATAATAAAAATGAAGGATATGTTGCAAGGGCTGATCTGTGTTATGGATACAACAACACAGAAGGAGGGTGCCAAAGATGGCAGGATATACCTAAGTGTAGGAGTGCTGGTGATGTGTTTATCAAAAAGAGTCTTCGCCGTAATTACCAAAATCAAACCATTGATGACAATCAGAATATTAGTCACAGTGATTGTGAGGCTGCTTGCTGGAGCGATTGCAATTGCAATGGATTCACAGAGATCTATCTCGATGGAACTGGATGTAGATTCTATCATTGGAATTCATCCAAAGATTATATAGTTGATGGCACTGTTTCGGGTTTTGACTTTTACATACTGGAGAACAAAGGGAACATAACCCCTCTTCATCATCATCACGGTAGGTCTAATGCCAACTTCGTTTCATTTTTTACAGACAAAGAAGTTTCATTTCTAATCATTACAAAATAGCCTAAATTGCATGGACCCTTTATGAAGATTGAATAGTTCTTGAGCATTTATTTGTTTGTACAACTTTGTTGTGGATCTTTGGGTAACTGCGCCAAAAAGAAACACAAGCAGTCATTTGTTGCAAAGCTTAACAAAGGCATTGAAAAATTGTATAACCATAAAATTAATGATACTTGAAGATTTTTAGTTATTGTGTGCAGGTACAAAAAGGTGGATATGGATAAGTACAGTAATAGCATCTACTTTACTCATAATATGCGCATCCATTCAATTCCTAGCCATAATGATACGGAAACATGTGCTTCAAGGTAGTTTACATACTTCAAATTCGACCTTGTTGTTAAACAATCTTTTGATTATTTTTCTATATTTTAGTATTTCTTATTCTCGATCATCTGAACAGAGAAGAAAAGGAGAGAAATGAAATCATCTCTAATCGAAGATTTTAGAAATGATTTCAAAAAGGGAAACGGTTTAAAAGTATTCGATTATACGTTGGTTGAGGCGGCCACAAATGGATTTTCATCTGAAAACAAGTTAGGACAAGGAGGTTTTGGACCAGTTTATAAGGTGATTGAAACTACTCTACTTATGCATTCATAACTTTGCTCCGGAGGACTAATGATCTTTTGTTCTCATTCCAAAAGGGAACTTTGCCAACAGGAGAGGAGGTTGCTATAAAAAGACTTTCAAGAAGTTCTGCACAAGGAATTGTGGAGTTTAAAAACGAACTGACACTCATATGTGAACTTCAGCACATGAATCTTGTTCAACTACTTGGTTGCTGCATTCACGAAGAAGAGAAGATTCTAATTTACGAGTATATGCCTAATAAAAGCTTGGATTTCTATCTTTTCGGTGAGAAACGTGTTAATGATTGTCTAATTAGGTGTGTTTTGGATGACAAAAAGATAAAATTTGTTTTCATCATTATGCAGCTATATCCAAACATATATAGGTGAACATTGATCTTATTACTCATGTTTTTCCTATGTAGAACATCATGAAGGAAAGTCATTTTTGCATTTTACATTTGTATAATATACATTCTAACGCATCACTACTGTATGATGAAAAAGATTGTACAAGAAGCAAATTATTGGATTGGAATAAGCGGTTCAACATAATACAAGGAATTGCTCAAGGATTATTGTACCTTCACAAGTACTCAAGACTCAAAGTCATTCATAGAGACTTGAAAGCTAGTAACATACTTCTTGATGAGAACATGAATCCCAAAATTTCAGATTTTGGAATGGCCAGAATGTTTACTCAACAAGACTCAATATCAAATACGAATAGGATTGTTGGGACATAGTGAGTTTGCTAAACTCTTTGTTACATTTATTATGTATCAATATACAAATACAATTTCTTTTCTCATACAATACCTCTTACAGTGGTTATATGTCTCCAGAATATGCTACGCAAGGAGTTTTTTCTACAAAGTCTGATATATACAGCTTTGGAGTGTTGCTGCTTGAAATAGTTAGTGGGCGAAAAAACACTAGTTTTTATGATGATGACCGCCCAATAAATCTTATTGGACATGTATGTACATAAGCTTTGGTGAGTTTTCTCTTTGGCCTGATGTTCTATGTCTAATTTCTAAAAATTACTTACAGGTATGGGAATTATGGAAAGATGGCAAGTGTTTTGAATCAGTGGATCCATCATTAGAGGAGTCATTTGATTCTGATGAAGTGCAGAGGTGTATTCATATTGGTCTCTTATGTGTTGAACATTATGCAAATGATCGACCTACAATGCCTGACATAATATCAATGTTAACAAACAAGAGTGCAATAATGTCTTCACCTAAAAGACCAGCATTCTATGTTCAAAGAGAGATGCTTAACCAGAATTTATCTTCTGCAGAGTTGTGTACGACTTCTACAGTAGAAATTACTACTTCGTTGGAAATAGAATAAATTGAATGTGTTATTTACTAATTAAAAAGGAAACTATACATTGACTTTTGCTTTTATTTTTTATTTGTCCCTCTAATCATCCAATAAAAACAGGTTTAAATAATGCAATTGCCTTGTGGTGGTTTCCTTGAGGTGGTCAACCATATAGGATCTCATTTTTAGAGATTTCAAGCTTTTCACTTAATTTATGTAAATTTAAAACCAAAAGTTAAGAGTTAAAATTATACATGCAAATTGTGTTGTATTCAACCATTTGTGTGATGTAAAGTCTAGTTGTTACATACATCTTGTTCATATAGGAATATCTAATAGTTACAATCTACATTGGATAGAAGGGTTGCCCAACTCTTGTCAACACTTCTGATAATTGGATCTTCTGATTACTTTGTATGTCATTTGGTAAACCAACATTACTAAAAATTCTTCTATTACATGAAAATTTTCTTGCAAATTTGTTGCAAATTTGTTAAAAATATTTGCAAGAAAAAACGTTTTCTTGTTATTTTTTCTAAGGATCTAAATTCGCAGGTAATTCTTTCATGGGTAATTATTTCCTATAAATTATAAAATTCGCAAGTATTTCTTACAAAATTTGTTGTGAAAAGTGTTTTATACAAAATATTTTACAAAAAAGTTGACAACAATTTCCTGTAAATTTTTTTTATAACAAAATTTATAAATATTTTCTACAAAAAAAATTTCAAAACAAAATTGACAGGAAATATGAGTTTTTTAGTAGTGCAAAGTTTATAGTAGACAATTTATTGTCCTAGATAGTTGTCGTTGTTCACTTCTTACTCATATGTAACCATTTTTGTTAGTCCATACTTGTTGGGTACACAAAGAAATATATTTTGTAATACTTATTGCAAAGTTTAAGACTGATATCCATCTTTATATTGCTTTATGAGATCTTTTTTTTTGTCATTTTGTTTAGTGAGTTGTAACCGCACTACATTTTTAAGTTTAGACTATAGTTAAAGTAGAAGAAACAAATTGTGACCTCAAATTTTAGGCAACGGTTTGGTCACAATTTTTTAGTCGTGGAGTATGCACTCGTGATTGTTGCTCAAAGATGTTTTTTTTTCTTCTAAAGTCATGAATGTTTTGAAAATCATACTTTTTAGCCAATTAAGAAAATCGTTCAATAGCAACTAATTTTAGAAACAAAAAATAATAATCACTATAGTGACTATTTAAATATCAATTTATAAGCTAAAAATTATTGGTATCCAAAATAGTTTTTATTATAAAAAAATTGTAATTAATTTATGAATTACAATTTAAATTGGTCTCTAATATTAACTACCAATATTTTAGCTACCAAGATTCAAACTAATATTTCAGTTGTTTATATTGTTTGACATGTTCTAGCTCAAATGTTAATCTTGAACGTCGTTAACATGTAAAAGAATAATGTTTTTGGGTTAAGAAAAATATTTTCATTTATTTTTAAAGTTTCAAAATCAAAGTGTATCAAAGTTTAGGACAGAGACGAATATCAATTTCGCGTCTAAGTTTAAGGATTATAAACATATTTATCCTTTAAAATTTTGTTTGTTTTGGAAGAAATCCTATGAAAAATAAAAAATTTAATACAATTTATAAATTCATGGAATACCCCCTAGCCATGGCCAAGCACACTCAAGAAGAGTTTGAGTCATTTGTGGAAGGTGGGCCCATGCTCATATCATGATGGGCCACCAATGAGTTCTTATTATATTATGTTTATTTTGGGCCTAGTAGTATAGGATTTTCTTTTGGGCCTTGTATAATGGGCTAAGTAGTCTAGGGTTTCTTTTTGGCCTTGTATTTAGGCCTTGGGTTGTAGTGTAGGGTTTTGGGCCTAGGAGATGATCCCTAAGAAGACACATGGATCTAGGGTAAAAATCTAGTTTGGAGAGCAAAACCTTCTAGAAGCTTATGGGCCCTTGTCTAAAGTGGTCTCCAAGTTGCTATCTTTTGTAAGACACTTGCTCTTGCCATGTGTCGTGCTCCTAATGGAGAGGATTTTTCCTTGTTTTCTAAGGAGTAGAATTAGGGTGTTGCTTCTACAATTTGGAGTCACCTATAGGGTTACCTAAGCTTATAAATAGAGGTGTCTCCCCCATATAAATCACCTTTTATTTGAGTAAAGTTATGCTGCCTTGTTTTCTAAAGCGTAGAATTAGGGTTTTGCTTCTACAAATTGGAAACATCTTTAGGGTTGCCTAAGCTTATAAATAGAAGTGTCTCCCTCATGTAAATCACCTTTTATTTGAGTAAAATTATGCTGCCAATTTTGTGTCATACTACTCAACTTAGGTTACTAAGGCTAGAGCACCCCTTATAGGTTTCCTATAGCCACCCTTCCTTAAGAGTTGAACCAACCTCTCTCAAGAGCACTCAAACACCATATAGCCTCTCCATCTTGCTTGAGTCATATAGCTTAGAGGAGAAGCCATCATCTCATGACATCAAAACCATCATATGTACGCCATATTTCCACCACCATTAAGCTTCTACAAACTACCACCCATTTAGGAAGTGTCCATCTTGGCTTAAGTCATATAGCTTGGAAGGAGCTCTTCCATCATAAACACACCATCACATGTTTACATAAAATACATAAAAAAAATTGGATAACTTAGTTAATAAAAATACAAATGTCCTAAACTTATATAAATTTCAATCCCCATTAATGACATATTTCTCCATTTTTGGAAGGAAGTGGTAGGAGATTTCCATGTATATGCAACAATTGTACAAATAAACTTAAACTTAACCGTAATTTCAGAAAAAAAAAGTTGTAAACTTACTTGTAACTAATAATGTATAACATGGACTATGATTTTTCTCTATGTTCAATGTAATAATCACAATCCTAACTAACTTCTTTTCTATCACACCACAGTAAAATTAAAGTTTTTATGAATGAAAATGAAAGAAAAGTGAGTCTAATTACAATTGTACAGTCTTAACACAACAAGTGCAATGTTCATCTAACATATTGTATTTGTTCATAATACTAAGGTAAAAATATTAATAAACAACTAGTTATATACAAAATTTATTGAAACCAAATATAAAATTTATTTGCGGTTTGATTTGGTTTAGTTTGATTAAAGAAAACTCAAACTAAACTAAATTAATTCTTCCAGTTTGGTTTGGATAAGTCTATAACTTTATATAATTTTGGCTTAAATAGTCATTTGGTCCTAGTTTTGGTCGACTTTTTTCACTTTAGTCCTACTTTTGAAATTGTTTTCAATTTGGTCCTATCTTTCGTTAAATATTTTCAATTAACTCCTTTTCATTAACTCCGTCTAAATGGTTAACGGAACAGTGGCCAGCATGGTTATTTTGTGTGACGTGGAACACTGTTCACTGACGTGTCTGTTATTTCACTGTGTTGGCCATTTAATTGTAATTGTAGAATGATTTAGGGTTTAAGGTTAATTGAATTGGGTTTAGGGTTGTGTTTGTGTAATTGGGGATTTGGTTTCGAATTGGGGATTTGTTCGTCGATTTGGGGATATCCTTAAAATTACCATCTCACATCAATTTCTGTCTTCCAATATTGACGTTGATCGTTGAAGAATCGTTCGCGGAGGGTTGAAGGTGTTCACCGCGGAGGTAGGTTTTGGTTTAGGGCTTGATTTTTGCTGACTATTGATTGAGATTAGTGTTGATGATTAGGATTTATTGACACTTTTCTTTATGAATTCGATGGATTATTTTAATTTGTAGTTGTTTTTTTCTAGCTGTGCGCACCATTGCAATGTTTCCGCAATCGCAAATTGGGGGTGAGCCTGAAACCCTAGAACCACCATGGCATGAATTGCAAGTTCGGTGAACCCAACTATTGCAAGAAGAGGAAGATGTCCCACGAGATATTCCTTTTCAGCTGAAGATGGATGGAAGACAACCACAATTCAAGAACACACAAACCCTAACTTTCAATTGTAATATCTAGTTTATGCATATAGTGGAAATGAACATGTCACTGAATAGTAATCCACGTCACACAAAAGAACCACGCTGGCTACTATTCCGTTAACAATTTAGATGGAATTAAGGAAAATGAGTTAATTGAAAAAAATTTAACAAAAGGTAGGACCAAATTGAAAACAATTTCAAAAGTAGGACCAAAGTGAAAAAAGTCGACAAAAACTAGGATCAAATGACTATTTAAACCTATAATTTTTATATTAGTCCGTGATTTTTTGTTCTTATATTTTCAACATAATGGACATTGTTATATCATAATTAGAGTTGCCAATTTGGCCCAATTGACAGGGTTTGGTCCTCATACACGTGGATTGGAGCAAAAAAAGTTTACATGGCTTAAACATGAAAAAGGAATAATTAAACTTCTGGTTTAGGTTTGTCTATCTCCATAGTTATCCCTGACCCACCAATTTCGACAATCACTTGGGCTAGCCTGTCTAGGCTTTCGGCCAGGGCGGCTCTGTTCAGTTCATTAATCTAGGGTCAGACTGTCTCGTCCGTCGGCCAAGGTCAAGTCGTCTTGTTTGTCAACCTAGGTCAAGTTGTCTTGTTCGGCGACCCGGGCTAGGTCGTCTCGTTGTCGGCCTAGGCCAAGCCGTCTTGCCATAAACTAGGTCGTCTTGTCCATCGACTTGGGCTAGACCGTCACAATCATCGGCTCGGGTCAACCTGTCTCCATCGTTAGGCACTAGTCGTGTCGTCTTGATCGTCAGCCTAAGATGACGAGTCTTGATCATTAGCCCATGGTAACACGTTTCGATCATTGACGCAACCTAACTCATCTAGGTCGTCGACTTGAGTTGAGACATCTCACCTATCGATCGAGCCGGTCCGTATCGATTGTTGGCTAGACCTGTCTCAATCGTCGACCTGATCCCTCTTGACCGTTGGTCTGACCCATCTTTGCCATCTTTGGTAGAATACAAGCTGATTTGATTCGTGTACACGAACACAAACTCATCAAGATTTTTGATGTCGTCATAACATACTGTTGACACTTTCAACTTCTTAGGAAGGGGAGTCTTTGTGATTCCATCAATGAGGTGGTAGTGGTTGTTACGTGTGGCGGTGGACTTGTTCGTCACCCCTTTAGTTCTTTAGGTTGGGTTGTATTCACTTTCCTTCTCAGTTTCATGGATAGTGGCCTTTGGTTCTATGTTCCCAGATTCATAAACCCCTTTACCCTTGGCGGTATAGACCCACTTTTTTAACCTAGTGTTCTCTTCTCTTAAGGCATTCATCTCTTTAGCATTTCTTTTTCTGTAGTTAGCAAACTCTTGTTGCATCTTTGCTTGGGCCTCCAGTATGGTGGCTAAGCTAGCTGAGGGGTCGGTCCCTTGACTTCTACAACTCTGATTCTCGTAGAAACCATCTTCAAAATCTTTCAAGTCTTCCGGCCTTCAGTGCTCTTTCTTCACAAAGACAATATACATTCCGTAAAGTCTCCTAAATGGTCTTCAAGGTCCTAAGGTCTTCACTTCAGGGGTATCTCGTCCTTTGTTCTCGAATGTGAAAAAGAGGAGAATGTCTGCAAAAGACACTCTGATGCCAAAGTCAGTCTGAGATACTAGAGTCAATTTTCAGAATAATAACGTAATCATACATTTCGTAAAATGTACCTTTATGGTAAGGTTCATGGGCATTACTTGGTTGGGTTTTGATATAGTAAACTTAATTAATTGCTAATCATGATAAGTCATATAAACTGGGGTTATTTCCCAATTAGATGATTAAACTATCTTGATTAATTGGTCAGTCTGAGTACATGTCGTTGTATTGGGCCGACATGTATCCAATTAGGCCGTATATGGGATAATTCCTATAGGTGAATGGTCTCTAGTTGCCTTCCTAGGATATATATCCTAGAGGGGATGGGTAGTTTACTAGTGACTTCTTAAGGCTGCGTGGGACGAGGATGGGTAGTCCTTTGTCTGGGATGAGGACAAGTAGTCCTTCACTTCTCAGTCTTTTTGTAAGACCCGTGAAAATTAATTAATTAATAAATGCAAGTAGTGGGAGCCTTTATGACATTAAATATTGATTGATGTGACGTGGAAAAGTACTAGCTCAAGTGGTTGAGAGTACTTGTTTGTGTGAGAGGACTTGGGTTCGAGTTTTATGTATGCCAATTATGTATTGTTTGTTTTATTATTATTTTTAATAATATGATTGATCATATGGAGTAATAATGTAACCCTATATTTATAGGAATTGTCATGAAACATGAATTGCTTGAGTGATTGTGCAATGATTTGATGATGAACATGGTATGGGTTCGAACCTTGGTGAACCTAAACTTAACTCTTTTTTTGCTAAAAATTAGTTGTGGCATGAATATGAAAGGGTAGAGAAAACCCTAATAGAAGGGGCAACCAAAGGGGTTGGAAAAATAGCCATAATGGTCATTAAATGGCAATTATCAACCACTTAAACCAATTTTCATTTTTTTATGCCATCAACCCACATTAAGGACCCCTTAGAAGGCAGATTTTTTGAAGAAAACGAAATTGAGGTAATAAAGTGAATAGAGGGTGAATTAAAAGAGTGGAAATTCAATTGGTGCTAAGGAGATCATTGGTGATCAAAAGGGGGAGCTATATCATTTCAATTTAAGCAAAGGAAATTCCAGGTTAGGGGAGCTGAACCTGAATTTTTGTATTGCTATATTGTCTGCATGATTTTGAGGCATATATACCATGAGATTCGTGTTCCATCAGATGTCCATTTGTGGTTGGTTATTTTGATGTAATTTGTAAAGCATTTTATACTTTGGTATGAACATGATGTGGTTTCTTTTGCTGTATGATTGTTTGGTTTTAATATAAAATTCTGATGGTTTAATTGGGGTTAAAACAGGTATATGAAATAGATTATGGTAATGGATTGCATGATAATGTTGGAATGGGGTATTGGAAATTGTCTTTCTAGTTTTCGTGTGCGTAACAGTGACAATGTCTGCTATTCTCGCTCAGGCGAGCAAGGCTCGCCTAGCCGAAAATAGTAGAGAATATAACTTGTTCTGCTCGAGCGTCTCGCTCAAGCGGAAAATTTTGAGTTTGGGCGATAGACCATCTCACTTAGGCGAGTGTGCCTCGCCTAAGCGAGAAATCGCAAGTATTGGGATGATTCTATTTGAGCGTCTTACTCAGGCGAGAGCCCCTCGCCTCAGTAAGCATTCGAGGATTGGTTGGGTGTTCTGTTTAACTCGCCGCCTAGGCGAGAGATGTTAGTTTTGAGCGAAAGGTGACCTCGCCCAAGCGAGAGTTCGAGGATATTTTTCCTATGCAAGGTGCTCGCTCAGGCGAACGAGTTTAGCTTAAGCGAGATAGGCTTCGATGCTTGGGCGAAGTCTTTTAGCCTAAGCTAAGAAGAGTGTAAGTGTGTGTTTCAAGGCAAGCAATAATGTTGTATCGAATTGGTTTATGCTTGATTTGTGATGCGTGGTCTACAAGGCTTCTATGATATCTTTTTAAGGTGGGTTGCTGGTGTTCCTTGAGTTGTGGCTCAGAACGTATCCCTTTGAGTTGTTGTTTGGGATAGGGGTTAAGCACGTGACATTCTCTGAGTTGTGGCTCGAAATGACGTCCCTTGAGTTGTGGCTCAGGATAGCGGATGAACACGAGGAACTCTTGAGTTATGGCTCAGGTTGACGAGTGTTGCTGGTTTGAGTGTGCTGGTTGTGGCCAGTACGGATTGGTCCAGATAGATTGCCCTCCTCAGTATTTAGTTGACGAGTTTGGTAGTCTTGGGACGTTACAAACTATGTTCATATTGGGAACTCCACCTGGTGCTACGGTGTGTGATCCGTAACATGGTTTCCCGAACGTGCTCTATCGATTGTGGCCGATAGGTATGGCATCAAGACACCTTGAGGTACTCACTAGAAGACGTAGAACACGGTTAACATGGTTGTGGCATGTGGAAGGAAAGGATGAGGTTCCTTTGATGCGATTGGATATCAAACCATGGTTGTGGCCATGTGAGACCAAAGGATGGAATTCATTTGATGTGAATTTAATATCGAACATGGTTTGTTATGTGTATATGAATAATATATATGTGTTTATTATGTTAGCTCACCCTATCTGTTTGTGTTTGGCGATGATCGTGTACGCAGTACACGTGAGCAGATGATGTTGCAGGTGGATCTGGTGAGGCATAGAGCCGGAGCGGGCTAGTCTTGGGGAGAATTTATCATAGATTGATGATTTCATAATTTTACTATGTTTTGAATAAATTGTAATCTTCGCATTACGAGACTTTTATAAGTATAATGGAATTTTATGATCATGGATTTTTTGGACTAGTATTGGTGTAATAAAAGATTTAAATTTCCTGTGTTTTTGGGAAATGATGTTTCATTAAATGAAGTTAATTATTTTTCTTTATTTTGTTATTTAAATTCGTAATATCCAGTCGGGATGTTACACTTGTTCCTTAGGGTTGTTTGGGAAGAGGCGAGTAGTTCCTTACTTCTCAAGGTTTCCTCTTATGGTTGTGTGCCTTAGGGGATGGGGACGTGCAACCCTTCAGCCTCCATAAGGTCGCTCCTTAGGGTCGTGTACCCTAGGGGACCAAGACAGGTAGTCCACTCGCATAACCCGCAACTCGTGCGGGTCAGGGACGTGACACAACGGTCCAACACACAACTCGCATAAAAAAAGTTTATTTTGCACTTGTGTATATTTGGTTACTTTCTATCTAGGCTTTTGCATGAACGTTCAAAATTTTTGTATGAATGAAAAAACAATGTTATATATCTTTGAATGTGTTAAAATCTCAAGAATTCATCATGCATATCAAATTAAGGATATAATGAAAATGGTGGATTATCAGTTTATCATTCAACTTCCCAAAGTTTATGTTTAATGTTGTAAATGCGTTAAAGCTTCCCAATTTGTAGGACATTCAAGGCTTTATCACAGTTTTTTTTTTTCAAAAAAAAACGAAACGAGTCGATCTACAAGCTCATGGGTCATAACCTATGCAGGGTTGGCTAGACTATTGAGCGCACATTTTCAAAGTGAAGCGGCTCATCTCGATCCGCATCTGGTAGACCAAATGCGAGGTGAATAAATGGGTCGGGTCAGTCTGCATTGCCATCTCTTATTTTAAACTATACTAAATTAACGTAGGTCTCCTAAGACTATGATAATTATGATTATATTGATAAGATATTACGTAGTTTATAAAACTAAACAACAATAAATAAATACATGTTGGGATTTTATTCTAGCTCATTTTATTATACATTTCTTCGATAAACCATGAAAACAATAATCAATTTAAATTGTTTAATTTAAAGAAAACGGCGAAAAAGTATAACTAATTTCTATAAAAACAAAAATCAAACGTCTATAAAGTTATACAAAATTGTAGAGGAAAATATATATTTAAGACTTTTCGAATTTAAAGTTCTTTACAATGATATGTTTCAAAATTCGAATGGAACTCAATAATAAAATATGAACTCAATTTTCCTATTGTGAGAAGAACAGTGTTAAACGTGCCCGCTATAATATAAAAGATATCGCATATCTTTCAAATTTCAATAATGTAAAGACAACATAATTGATGACTCAAAACGAAAGTGAGATGAGAGATATGGTCCCATGACACTAAAATTGTTGTCGACCATTGATGTGCTGCTTTTTATATTAAATTAAAAAAATCTAATTCACTTATAAATGGAAACTAGTGTATATATTTGTAAAGGTTATTTTTATATTAGTTTAAAAAATTATTAATTTTTTAAAATATAATTTTTAATTTATTTACAAAATAATTTTAACTTGCATCTATATATTAACTTTTTCTTTTAGAAACTGTATGTAGGAGATGTACCTTTAAACATACTGTAACAATGACTAATCAACTTACTTTTTACTGTTAAAGATAACCCCTACTTTTTTTTCTTTTCTTTTCACTAGGATTCTTTTTCTTTTTCTTCGCTGACACAAAAGGTTAGGAATATTTGGAACTCGTGTTGCGGATAAGAAATCTATGTTCTCCGTAATCTTGATCGCTGAATGAAGATAATTTATAAATTGTTATATCACTATAACTAATTTAAAGAAATAACAGTATTCCATGCATGTCCTATTTAATTAATAAACCAAATTAAAAGGAAATGTCACGTAGAATAACATATTAATGAAGTTCTGGAGTACAAATATAACATTATACAGTAATCAAGGCACATCACGATACCAAAAGAAATTACAAAGGAATAACGACAATGTTTTCGAAATGAAGTCCAAAGGCCAGACAGTACATGGGCTATTGCCCTAAAAGAAAAGCCCAATTAACATAAGAAGTCCAGCCCAGATAGATTATGCAGCGGAATTATCTCTCCCCTGTTGACCACGAGTACCTCTCGCATCTGTTCCCATAAGATAGATTGGACTCATGCTTCCGGGAATCTCAGTAGTATACCAGGAATGCCCTATTGAGCGTCATGCCTGAACTCATGTTCAATGATCAGTAACATGAGTAGGCAATACCATGACTCTTTCTATTTCCAAGTGATGACCACTTATGACTCTTTGATTGAACCACCCGTATTGATACAATGGGACTCATGGATGACAGATAAAAAGGCAAGAAATTGATGATCATCGCAAAAGTAGAAGAACAACATACAAAGCAATCAAACAAGCAAAGGGTAAGCTAGAGCCAAAAGTGATTTTATCATACAATCAGATATACTTTCACAGTCCAATATACATACATCCTTCAAGCATGTTATGACCTTCCAATCAATACACTAAGACTCAACTCGACTCATCCGGATACATATAACCTGGTCGGATTCAGCGGATGCTTGCACTTTTGGTGGATATCTCTGCTCACCCCCAATCTGCTCACCCCTGAGCTAAGTGTTACAAGTGTTACAATGTTTCAATCCCCCACATACAAGGTTAGCCCTTATGAGTTCCAGGCCTCCTGCTACTCTCATCACAAGAGTCAGTCCGCTCTAAGTGAAGCTAACTAACTCTTTAGAGTATCAGGATGCAACCTTACCTTGAATCCTTACCAGACTATATAGATGGGGCACCACCATGGACATCCACTAACAGAGGCCATGGAATTACGTCCCGACCACTGAAGCATGATCCTGAAATCTCACCTAGAGATTTCAAGGAATTACACACTGACCGCAGACCAAACAGATTCAAACAACCAAGTAATATTTGTCATGCATGTATATATATTATGCCAACCTTTATAACCAATCCCTTTCATGTTCCAGGTCAAACCCATTCCAACTCATCATACTCCATCCATGAATATAAAATTTCAATTCATCTCATTATCATGCCACTTTCATAACCAACCATTCCATGTTCATTACATGCCAAGAATTATTCAAGTTCGTCATTCACAACTCATACACCCTCCCACTCATGCATATTCATTCCCCTTATGCTATTATATAATAATCCAATCAAATACAAGCCAAACAGTCAAGAATAGGGAAAACGCCAAACTAGAACACACTCTCGCCTAGCTCTTCGCTCAGGCTGAAGGGTCTCGCTCAAGCGAGAGGGTCTATCGGTCAGGCGAGCTCCCTTCGCCTAAGCGAGAGCTTGACACACAAAAACAGTGGCCTTTGCGCATTCTCGCTTAGGCGAGACTCCCCTCGCCTGAGCGAGACGCTGCTTGCTTAAAATTGAGTTGGTCGCTTGAGCGACCCCTCGCGTGAAAAGGTTTGGGCGAGTCTCTGCTCATCTGGCCTAGGCGAGACAGGCTCGCTTGGGCGAGATTATCAGATCTCGCCATTGTTTCCCTGCAACAGCCACACATACTAATCCAAACCAACATGCTAAAACGTTTCTAAGTATTCATAACATCACACCAACCATAGACTCTTAAAACAACAACAGAACAATAGGAAAAATGAAATACATGAGTAAGTCATAGCTTCCCTTACCTGGAAAGGTGCTAATATCAGACTCCGACCCTAAGCCAAGGAACTCCGTAGATCCAGGAGCAGATTCACTAACTGGAACAGCGACACAGAAGGATAACAAGGTTACTATCGCAAACCCTAACAGAAATCACGAAAACCAACTCAGAAGGGAAGGAGTAAGGTTCAAGGACCAACTTACGTGAGACAGAGTGAACTTTTTAGCTAGCACAAACGAGCAGAAACCAAACCCTAGCAGAGCTCTATTTTAGGGGGACAGGGATGAACAAGCGGCCGTTTTCTGAGAGTGAGAAGGGAAGAGTGTGTTAGGGAAGACTTAGGATCTGTTTGCCTTTTGGGCCAGCCCTAGGCCCAACCAATTTTGGGGTGACCCCTTGAAAATAAGGGCAGCAACGTAAGTGGGCCTTACAATGCACTGTTTAAATATTTTGAGACTTAGCAGATATTGAATTTATAATTTATATTTTTATAACTTTTAAAAGTATTTGTATATTTATATTTTAACTTTTTAGACATGTATCTATATAATGTACACACACTTATAGATAATTCAAAATACAATGTAAATTCAAATCTTGTATTCAAAATTGTTTTATGAAAAACTTAAATGTGTTCAAAGTCATGTACACTCTATTTTAATTCCTCTAAAATTTTTATTATGTTTAGAGTCGATATGACTTGACCTTTGAGCTCAATTGACTTAACTTAATTTTTAACTCAACTTGAATTAACTCGATTTTCAGCATGGGTAACCTATCTCGACGTTTGGTCTAGACTTAATTTTATTGACCTTCGACTTTGGCTGAATTGAGTCAATCTTCACCTTGAACCGATTTGAGTTGATAATCGGCCTGAGCCGACTCAGATCAACCTGCGTCCTAAGCCGACTCAGATTAACCTTATACCCAAGTAGACTTAGGTTGACATTCGGGCGAGTTCAATTTGACTTTCGACTTGGATTGACGTGACTCGACATTTGTCTGAGACTGTCTAGTCTTGACATTTGACCTGGATTGACAATGCTAGACTTTGAACCGAGACCAACTTAACTCAACTTGGTTCTCAAGTGCCTTAGTTCAACTTAAGATTTTCAAAATCCAAAAAATAACCAATTTAAATCCGTCCAAATCAAGTCCAATCCATATAAATTATAACTAAAATGATTGGATTTAAAATCTAAAATTATGGATTTGAATTTGAGATACTCCATTTAAATAGACTTAAAAGGAATATAAATTTGAATTATTATGAATTGGATTTTAATTACAATTTGAATATTTTTCCACCCTTAACATTTATAAAGTTATTCACAACTATTTAAGCCTATTCTAATTTAAACTTCCTTTATAATGAGCTTATATGGTAATTCTTTTAAATTGTAATTGAGTTGTAATAAATATGAACTCAATGTTCCTATTGTGAGCATTCTAAAATGATATTCATGTATATATCTTTGAAATTTCAATCATGAAACCAAAAGGAAATGAAAAATATAGTACACTAAAAGCTTTGTCGGCCATTGTTAACGTGCTTCCCTTTATATTGATATATCATGTGCAACATTTTAAAAGAACTTTTAAAATAATAAAAAAATTAATTCGTTTATAAATTAAGATTAATTTGTATATTTGTACTTGAGAGACAATAATATAACCGAAAAATGCACTTAAAAAGTGCATGCATATTATTTCAACATACACCACATTTAGTAAGTAGTATATCACACTCCCATTCCTTGGCAAACCATCCTTTTGGAGATTAGTCTTTCCATATTTGAAGCATTCAATGAGGCTTATCCTACAGAAACTACTGCTTCCTTTCATGCACCTGTGGTTATGCTGCAGTACTCCTACTTATCTTCATGGCAGTTTGAAGCCTGGTGATTCAACGAATTTCTCACCACTACTACTACATTCTAAGACTGGCAAATATTTGTTAGATTTTGATTCAATTACAAGAGGGAGTCAAGTTTTATCTTACTTGATAATCAAAAGTGAACATGACGGGACTATAGTTTGGGAGGGTAATAGAGAACAACCTGTCAATGATGACGCAGTTCTATCCCTAAACTTCTCAGGCGTACTGAAAATAGAATCTGAATCTGCGAAGAAATCAGTTATTCTCTATTCTCCTCCTCAACCTATCAACAACACTGTGGCCACCTTGTTGGACACAGGAAACTTTGTGCTTCGACAACTTCACCCCAACGGCACAAAAACTCTCTTGTGGCAGAGTTTTGATTATGCCACTCACACTTTGATCCCCACCATGAAGTTAGGTGTTAATCACAAAACAGGTCATCGTTGGTTACTTGTTTCAGATTTGACCGATTTGCGTATGACTCCAGGTGCTTTTAGTCTTGAATGGGAACCGAAGGAACAGGAACTTGTGATAAGAAGACGAGGAAAAGTTTGTTGGAAAAGTGGGAAACTGAGGAACAACAGATTTGAGAACATCCCAGAAGATGCACAACGAGTGTTAATCTACACAGTAGTGTCTAATGAAGAAAAAGACTCTTTCTCTTTCACATCTACAAATGAAAACATTACACTTTGGTGGTCCCTATCAGAAACTGGGCGGTTATCTTACAAAGAGGGGTATGTGGCAAGGGCTGATCTGTGTTATGGATACAACAAGACAGAAGGAGGGTGCCAAAGATGGCAGGATATACCTAATTGCAGGAGTCCTGGTGATGTGTTTACCAAAAAGAATCTTCGCCCTAATTTCGAAAATCAAACCATTAATGACAGTTTGAATATTAGTCACAGTGATTGTGAAGCAGCTTGCTGGAGCAGTTGTAATTGCAACGGATTCATTACTGAATATGATGAAACTCAATGTAATTTCTTTCATTGGAACTCATCCAAAGATATTATAGTAGACGGTAGTGTTTCGGGTGTTGACTTTTACATTCTGGAGAACAAAGGGAACAACATAACACCTCTTCATCACGGTAGGTCTATAATGCTAACTTCATTTCATTTTTCATTGACAAAAAACAAGTTTCATTTCTAGTGATTCCAATCGTACCCCAAAATATGTACACCAAAGTTTAAACATTAATCATACCCTTCTGGAGCATTTCTTTGTTCGTTCAATGGATCTTTAGGGAACTGCGATAAAAAAATTCTTTTATTTTAGCAGTCTTTGATCTCCAAAGAGGAACTCAAAACAGTCACTTGCTACAACGTTTAACAATGGCAGTGAAAAAAATTATACCATCAAATTAACATGCAGGTACAAAAAGGTGGATATGGATAAGTACAGGAATAGCATCTACTTTACTCATAATATGCGCATCCGTTCTATTCCTAGTCATAAAGAAACGAAAGCATGCGCTTCAAGGTAGTTACATACTTTAAACTCATTAGTCTTTTATCATTTTTCTATATTTTAATATTTCTCCTTTTCATCTGAACAGAGAAGAAAAGGAAAGAAATGGCGATGAAATTATCTCTAATCGAAGATTTTGGAAAGGATTTCAAAAAGGGACACGGTTTAAAAATATTAGATTATCCGTTGGTTGTGGCGGCCACAAATGGATTTTCATCTGAAAATAAGTTAGGACAGGGGGGTTTTGGACCAGTTTATAAGGTGATATTGAAACTACTGAACTTATGTATTGATAACTTTGTTTTGGAAGACTCGTGACCTTTTGTTCTGATTTTATTAGGGAACTTTGCCAACGGGAGAGAAGGTTGCTATAAAAAGACTTTCAAGAAGTTCTGCACAAGGAATTGAGGAGTTCAAGAACGAAGTAACACTTATATGTGAACTTCAGCACATGAATCTTGTTCAACTACTTGGTTGCTGCATTCATGAAGAAGAGAAGATTCTAATTTACGAGTATATGCCCAACAAAAGCTTGGATTTCTATCTTTTCGGTGAGGAATGTGTTAATCATTATCTAATTAGGTTTTGTTGTAGATGTCAAACAGATAAAATTTGTTTCCATCCATCATTATATGCATCTATCCAAACACATGTAAGTGAACATTGATCATTCTCAATTGCAATTATTTTTTATGATAGATTTACTAGAAGAAAACTCATTTGTTTACATTTGTATAGTATACATTCTAACACAAATCACTACTGTATGATCATGGGGAAGATTGTTCAAGAAGCAAATTACTAGATTGGAACAAGCGTTTCAACATAATACAAGGAATTGCTCAAGGATTATTGTATCTGCACAAGTACTCAAGACTCAAAGTCATTCACAGAGACTTGAAAACCAGTAACATACTTCTTGATGAGAACATGAATCCCAAAATTTCAGATTTTGGAATGGCCAGAATGTTTACTCAACAAGACTCAATATCAAATACGAACAGGGTTGTTGGGACATAGTGAGTTTCCTAAACTTTGTTACATTTGTTTTGTATTAATGTATAAATAAAATTTATTTTATCATGCAATACTTCTTGCAGCGGTTATATGTCCCCAGAATATGCTATGGAAGGAATTTTTTCTACAAAGTCAGATGTGTACAGCTTTGGAGTGTTGTTGCTTGAAATAGTTAGTGGACGAAAAAACACTAGTTTTTATGATGATGACCACCCAATAAATCTAATTGGACATGTATGTAAAATAAGCTTTGGTGAGTTTGCATTTTAGCATGATATTCTATGTCTAATTTCTAAAATACTTACAGGTACGGGAATTATGGAAAGATGGAAAGTGTTTTGAATCAGTGGATCCATCATTAGAGGAGTCATTTGATTGTGATGAAGTGCAGAGGTGTATTCATGTTGGTCTCCTATGTGCTGAACATTATGCAAATGATCGACCTACAATGTCTGACGTTATATCAATGTTGACAAACAAGAGTGCAATAGTGTCTTTGCCTTCAAGACCAGCATTCTATATTCAAAGAAATATGTTTAACGAGAATTTATCTTCTTTAGAGTTGTGTACTGCTTCCACAATAAAAACTACTACTTCATTGGAGATAGAATAAACCAGAGTAAGTTATGTACTAACTAGAAAAAGAAACTAGAAATTGCCGACTAAGAAATGCTTACGTTATATATATTTTTAGGGGGAGCACTAGTTTGCTTTTATTTTTTATTTGTCCCTCTAACCGTCCAATAAAAATATGTTCAACTAGTTAATTTTTTTTTGGTGAGAGAGCCACAAGTTATGCATAATTATAGGCTACATGTTGTCTAACTTTTTTTCAGATCGTCGTCCATGGCAATGGCTAAAAATAGGTGAACTGCAGAATAACTACATTAATAAAATATGTACTATAAACTATTGGTTTAGGAAACCAGGTCATCATACTATCCAACTATCATATATGTTATAACAAGAGTTAGACAACATGTAGCCTATAATTATATATATATATATAATTATAATGTTACTTAATACAAAATAAATATTTTAATAATTTAAATGAGGACGAGAATTATGGTGGGTATGAGAACAGGGACGATGCAAATATGTATATCTCCATTCCCATCCTCATTCTCATATCCAATTGAAAATTTCGGGTATTTCCTATACCCATACCCATACTAGTCAATATGGAGATTTTCCGTCCAAACGGGGACGGGTTCGAAAAGTACCCACAAAACAGGTTTATTTGCCATATCTACTTAGAACCATTCGATAGATCATGAAATGAAATACACATAGGAAAATAAGTTTATAATTAAGTATATGATAATGAAAATTGTTTCAACCAAACAAAAGTTATTCAAGTGAAACAAAATTAAGGATCAAAAAAAAAAAAAGAGAAGATATTTTTTTTATATCAAATTAAATATGTTTTTAGTCATAAATTTGAAATTAGAATTCGTCCATCTTCTAATTTTGTATTGGTTCTTAAATTTTAAAAATAAATACATATAGTTCTCCTAACCCAACTGTCATTATTTTTTTTATTTGTCAAATAGCATTTGAAGTTGGCCATTGAGGTTTGAGAAGTTTGAGTTTAAATGTTAACACAAAACGTTGTTTAGTATACAAAAGAGAATAGTTAATTTCATTGGGTTAAGAGGAGTGCATCCATTCATTTTTTTTTTTTTTAATTTGAGGACCAAAATCTATTTAAATTTTAGTACAAAGACTAATTCCAATTTTGTGTTTAAGTTCAGGAACTATTTACATATTTAACAATTTTTTATATTACCTATTAAATAAATAAAGAGTTTATGTAATTAAACTTTTGAAATTGACATTCAAATATTCTTATAAAAAATAACAAATAATAAACAAAATTATTAAAAAAATAGAAACAATCAAATATAACATTAAAAACAATTTGATTTATTGTAATTAATAATACACCATTATAGCACAAAACTTGTGATAAGAGAAAAGATAAAAATGTGTAATGAAAGAAAAAAAGCACAAGAGAATATTATATATATATATATATATATATATATATATATATATATATATATATATATATATAAAGTTATTTAGGTTATCTTATACATTTTAGATACTTTAAAGTAGTATGAGGATGAAGACATGAATGAATATTGCAATGGGTAAAAAAACGGACTGGATGAATATTTATATACCTATCCCATATTCAATTGAAAATATCGGACATTATTATTCATATATGTATCCAAACAATGCGAAAATTTATGGTAAAAATGGAACAAATTCAAACAATATCATTACAAACAAGCTTAGTTTCATCCTAATTATAATAGAAATAATTAAGTTAAATTACTTTTTTGATACTTATTTTTGTCATGTCAAAATTGGTCTTTCAATTTCTTTTTGTCTCAATTTGATCTTAGTGTGAAAAATGATTTAATTTGATCATTACTGTTAGTTTGACCAAACGGTGTTAAAATCAATGCCATGTGTCAATTTATGGTTTTTTGGATTTATTTTTTAATTTATTTTTAATTTTTTTTACACATGTCACCTCAAAGTTGTATCACGTGTCAAGAAGTCTCAATTTGATCCTTATATTTATTTTTAGTTTCAATTTATTTCAATTTTTTGTAAAAATATAACAACTTTAGTTTCAATTTGTTCCATTTCACGTTAAATTTAATAATCATATTCAAACTCTAATTAACATGGTTTCAAACATGTATTTCGTATAGATTTTAAAATTAATTTAAAAATATTTTTAGAAATATTTAATAAAAATGTTAACTTTAGTAAGAATATCACCTTAAGATTTATACAAAAAGTAAATTCAATTTCAATTTAAGGAGGGACAAAATTAATCTATTTTTACAAAAAAATTGGACTAAATTGAAATTAAAAATAAATATAGGGACCAAATTCAGACTACTTGGCACGAGTCACAACTGTGAGGTGTGTAAAAAAATTAAAGAAATTCAAAAAAATCACAAATTAACCCATGACATTGACTATAAAACCGTTTGGTCAGAACCAACGACAATAACCAAATTGAATCACTTTTTCAAAAAATCAAAATCAAATTGAGACAAAAAAAAAATTGGAATACCAATTTAACACTTCTTGACAAAAACAAAGATCAAAAGAATAATTCAACCAAATAATTATTCAAAGCTTAAATTATTCCATTGGTCCCCATTTTCGTAGGAAAATAAGTAGGTCTCCTTCTCTCTTTTTTTGTCTCAATTAGATCTTTATTTTGAAAAATATGTTGCAATTAAGTCATTTATGTTAGTAGTACAGTAACAAAGTTAATTATCTACTACATGTCAGCACGTGATTTTTTATTTTTTTATAATTTTTTTACATGTCAAGCTAATAGAGCGCCACATGGTAGAGGTAGTGTTATGTGACAGTGATAGTGCCACATGTCACTATTGAATGTGAAAATTCTTAATTTAGGCCCTCTATTTGTTATTTTGTCTCAATTTGGTCCCAATTTATTTAAAAACCAAATCAATTTCATCCCTATTCAAATTGACACAAATTTTAACTTTTATATAAATGTCACAATGATATTTCTAACAAGATTAAGTTTTTATTTTACATTGAACTTTATTTAAATATTGTTTTAAATATTTATATATCAATCATTTATAGACAAATGTTAGAGTTGGTTTAAAAATAACAACTTTATAAATTAAATTGTAAAATTTTAAATAAATATATTTATTATAAATTGTTATAAAATTTTTTCAAAATTTTATATTTGAACTTATAAAGTTGTTATTTTTAAAACATCTCTAACATTTATATATAAATTATATATATATATATATATATATATATATATATATATATATATATATATATATATAAAAAAAATTTAAATAAAGTTCAATGCAAAAGATACATTTAAATAAACTTAATTTTGTTAAAAATATCAATTATAATAAAAATACCATTGTAAAATTAATATAAAAATTAAACTTAGTATATGGATGAAATTTATTTAGTTTTAAAAAAATTGAGATTACATTCAAACAAAATAATATATATATATATATATATATATATATATATATATATATATATATATATATATATATATATATAGGAACTATATTCAAACTCTTCACATCCAATAGGTACATTATAAAAAAAATTATAAAAATCACTTACTGACACGTGACACATAATTAACGCTGTTAGCGTTCTAGTGATAAAAATGACTTAATCACAAAAAATGTTTTAAAATAAATAAATATGTAATTGAGACAAAATAAGAATAAGAACTTCTTGAAATTTTCCTACAAAAATGACACTAATAAAATAATTTAACAAAATTAAAATTATGGGATTTTATTTACATCCGAATCCGAATTGTTAAAAAATCATAAAAAGGTTAAAATATAAAGTCTTAAATTTTTTATTTTTCCCGTGCCCCCTCCAAATGAAAAACACGAAATCCACAAAGTATCATCGTGCCTAATGTGAAAGAGTAGGCACCATTGGAGGTTGCCGTTCGTTGTTTGTTGTTGTCGTTCATCATTGTAGGTCGCCATTAATGGCCAGAGGTTATTGTTGTAGGTCGTTATTCATTGGTGAAAGGCAGTTTGGAGCACTGCGAAACGAAGTTGTGGAACAGAGTACGATTTTGACGAACGACGTTGAAAAGCAAGGATGACACACATCCACTGCGACGCCCTCGCGAATAACCCTAGGTAGCTTTGAGCTAGGTTGATTTCTCTTCGAATGATATTTGCTAAGCTACAGAGTGTATCTGTTCCTTTTTGATTGGAAAAGACATTGTTATCAGGGTTAAGTATGTGTTTAGTTCCTCAACTTTGGTCTAAAATTAGAATTCGTCCCTGGTTGAAACATTGATAAATTTTGATCCTAAACTTTAAAAATGAATGAATATAGTCCTTTTAATCCAATTTTGTTAACTCTTTTCTAAGTTTTGAAAGCATTTCTCAATAATTATTGGAGTTGTTTTTGACACATTTTCGACTCAATATTTACTGAGATATGCGTTCGAAACGTAAAAAAAAAGTTAACAAAAATTGGGTTAAAAGGACTATATTCATTCATTTTTAAAGTTTAGGGACCAAAATTTATCAAAGTTTTAACCAGGGACGAATTCTAATTTTAAGTCAAAGTTCGGGGACTAAAAAGATACTTAACCCTTATTATTATTTAAATGTGAGTTATGTTGTCATGTTTCCATCTAATTGCAAACACATCTTTGCAGACTTTTCAACCTGTCTATGGGTCATTCACAACAGAGCGCGAATATTATTTACATCCTGTTGAGAGGTAGATTTAGAAATGCCTGCTCAGTATGCCCAGTTGATTTTTCTTTCGTGGTGAACTCTTATGATGCAGGTTTAGGGTAAGTTCTGATGTTATTTTTATTTAGGCTTAAATATACATTTAGTATTTAGTCTTTATTTTTGTTATTTTTATTTAATTTGATTTCCATTTTTGTTTTGTATTTAATTAAGTTTTTATTTTCGTTAAATTTTGATCAATTTGGTCTGTTCTCTAACGGTATGCTACGGTCCTCTTTTCAATTTTTAAATAGTTAACGTGGCATGTACTGCTCAAGAAAGTTAATTATTTAAACACTTTAGTGAAAAAAAATCAAATTGATCAAAATTTGATGAAAATGAGGACCTAATTGAACATAACTAAAATGAAGACCAAATTGAATAAAAACAACAAAAATAGAGATCAAATGTATATTTAAGCCTTTTATTTAACTGTTCTTGTAATATTATTGTTTGTCCATTTTACATTATCTACTGACATTACTTATTAATTTTAAACATTTTATTTATTATCATATTTAACAGGTTTTTATTTTGTTCAGCAATGGGGTTCTATAAGTACTTTGTACAGTTATTCTATTTCGAAGGTATTTTACTGCTCTTTATTGTACTACAGAAATATCACTACTACTTCCTGGATTATGGTTACGTTTGGAAAAAGACATATATAATGACATAAGAACTTGTATAATTATTTAGGAGAGAATCTGAAAAAAAATTAACCTTATCGCCTTTTCACCTGCAGAAACAACTTGTATAAGAACTTACTCAATGAGTTGAGTGCATAGTTTAGCTGTTTACCCAAATGAATCTTATATTTGATGGAGATTACTATACTACTTTGATCTCTTGGCCATTTTGTAATGGTTGTTGTTTCATGTTAGATGGAGTTATATTCCATTAAATGGCTGTACCCTACTCAGATTTTATTAAATTCGTGTCTGTTTTCTCTGCTTCTCCACAATCTCTTCATATGTGAGTCTATGCTAGAATGGAGGTCAAGATTAGAATTCAAGTGGTTGTAGTGCAAAATGTGAAGATCGTTCTGTTAGTTTTCTCTGCAATTTTGTCAACAAAGACTCTATTTTAGTGACTGCTTGGAGTGGTGGACAATTGCAAGTAGACGCTCTGGTTGATGAGATCCAACATATATGGGTGTTGGTACTCTGCCTTGTCTTCGTTTTTATTCCCATGACCAAGTTCCTTGGCCTTGCTATGATTTGTGAGTCAATTACCAGCAGCAATATGTGGAAGCTTGATCATCCTTCCTGGTTAGTTAATCCATCCGCTTTGTTGATACTGGTTGTTGTTGATCTGGCTCTGCCAGGAATAACAGAAAGTGGTTATAATATTTCTTTGTTCATTGATATGCTTATGCTAGAGAGAATACATTCCCTTCATGATGGAGAGATTGACTACACAGTTTTACATTTTCTTCCATTTACAAGTTAGTCAAATGGCAAGGATGATACAATGAAAACATCTACTGTGCATCCTGTATGAAATACTTGCCAGATTGGATACACCTCAACACCTTCATTTTTTGGCTTGTGTCGTTAACAGATTCATTTGGATATTCATGTATTATAGCTATTACGCTTTTTCTCGAGAGTGTTTTGCGCGCCTGAGATGAAAAGTTGGAACCTCTTGCTTCCAGTAAGCATTGATAAGGAGAAGAAACCCATTTCATCGGAGGGGGAATCAAAGCAGAGAGTCATACCAACAATAATTCGCAAAGAACTATTTAGTGAACCCAAGGAGGTACTTGTTCCCCATGCCTCTCTAAGTTTGCTTTCTGTTGCACCTGATTCAATTGGAAGTCGATGAACATTACATCAGTATTTGAAGTTGTTTTTCATGAAAATTATGTGAAGTATATATGGACATAAGGTAGGACTACGATAGTGTCATAGCTTTCTATTCTTGATTCTAATTGATCTGAGTCTTAGTTTGCCATTGTGTATTTATCATATTTGGTCATTCAGTAGTATTCTATAACAAATTTTGGTCAAAACTGAAGTAATAATCTTAGGCCAGGAGTCGTTAATATTTTTACAGAGGACTAAACACAACTTATAATGGACTATTTTTTCTTTCAAAATGAACTTAAAAAGTTTTTATGAACTACTTGTGAAATTTTAATTTTTCATATTCTATATGCAGTGTACTCTAGTGGAATTTCTAAAATCACCTATGATTTTTTGTAATAACTCTGGGTTCTCTTTCATTGCATTTTGTGATAATAGGTGTACTGGACCTCAACAAAATATTAACGACACAGTTTTTAGAGAAATTTAAGTATTTAAAGACCATAGAAGAGGTCATGTTAACCTAGGTAAAGGAACGAACCATGATCATATAAACACTTGAAAATGTTTTAAATAGAGTTAATTTTTATATATTATAATAGTAATTAGAAAAAATATATTATCAGTTTTTTAAACTTAAATTTAATTAACTTTCAAGCTTTATATTCTGATAAGTCTTAGCTTGTCTCTTGTCTCTATTTTGTTTTAGTTGGAATAAGCAGTCCCAATTTTGTTCATAATTTGATAAATGTATGCTATCATATTGATAGGAAAATTACAAATCCATCCATTCTTTTGACTTACTAAATATATATTAGGTTAGCATTAAATTTCTTTTTTTTTTTTGTTGATGTTGATACACGGTTTGATGTAAATATTATCTGGATCGTATATATGTTTATTAGGAAAAAATTATTTGTATTAAAACTGCGTACAAGTTTCATGCGGATTTATCTGTAGACAATTTAATATCATATGTATATAAGTACAAAATCAATCGGTACGGATTCATATGCATGTAATTATCTATGAATTTAATATATATGTAATTTTATACGGAAATTATTTACGGATTTTAGTATATGTATTTATTTACGAATTTTGAAAATCCGTATGTAATGTTTGTAATGTTTCTATGAATGATTTATTTGTGGGTTTCTTTTACTGTTGATAATCTGTTTGTAATTTAAGTTTACTAACGGGTTTCTTATGATAATAGTTTTTTTTCTTGTAGTACTGTCTTTGTCTTGGCATAGAAACATGATTGATGTTATTAGTAGCAGTTTTTCTTTTTTCTCAGTAAGGAATAAAAATGTTGTTAGTAGCAGTGAAGAATTGATGGATAAAATACCAACTACTACTAGATTTTAATCTTCAACATGATAGAGAATTCCCAACAATTTGACCTTAGAAACTTACCAACCAGAGTTGCCACTGAATATTCATATTTCTATCGTTTTGAACTTAAAGATTGGATATAGCATAATCGGAAATTCTAATTGTTTTTAATTCACACATTTAAATGATGGAAAGAGTTTCAATGTTTTTTTTTAGAAAAGTTTGAGATTTATTGAAAATGTAATTCACTTTCCTTATGAACTTAGCATATTTTGGTAACATTTTTCAACTTTGATTCTACACTTTTGATATTGTTAGTAATATTACTAATATTGCAAAGTTCACTTATGCAGCTTAGAACATAAAGACTTTGGGAAGTAGGTGAAACCCAATCAACAATAGATCCGTATATAGTGTTCCAATGGATCCACCAAATAGATCCGTATGCTTTCTTTACCCTATGTATGCTTTCTTTATTCGTTGATCACACACTCTTCTATAAAACATTATTATATATGTGTTAAGGAAGTAGGTGAAACCCAATCAACAATAAGAACCTAAATACTTCTTTTTAGGGGTTTTACACTAAACAAATCATTAATTATAAATAATTAATAATTAATAATGTATACATTCATCAAAAACATTAAACATTATTAAACAAGTAACGATATATAATAATATAAAACATAAAAGGGATTATTCTAATGGGAATCAAAGATATAGAGGTGTAAGAAGAACCAATATGATTTTCTCATCTCTATTGCATTTGTTATACTGAATTAAAGGATTTAGTGTGAAAATGTGTGTTATGGTTGGTGAACTAGCCTAACACAAATTTATGGACACTTAAGCGCGCAAGTTAATGCTCGCTTTGTTTAAGAATCTTTAAGTGTTATTTCTTAAGCACAAATTAATAGTCGTAATTGTTGCTAAGCCCTTCTCGTGTTAATTGTTATTCTATAAAAGACTAAGTAACAATTTTTTCTAAGAACATGTGTCATTGATTGTTTTTTGTTGACTTTGTGACAACTTTTTCCGCGATACTTTAATAATAGAGTGTTTTCGTCATAAACTTAACCATTACGGCAAAAGAATCCAACAAAATATTGATGAATCCATGCTAATCTGAAGTTTTCGTATTTAAGTAGTTTATATTGATATGAGCTAACATATCAAATGCGAAGAATATTTTTTTTTTTAAAAAAAACTTACTCAAATCTGTTAGAAATAGTCCAAGTATGAGTCAAAAAGTCCCACACACTATATAAGAATAAAGACTCATAACAACGTTGCCTTATGATTTTGGGGTTAAAGTGGTGTCTAAGGTCTTATATGTGTAAGACTAATGTCATATAACCATATAAAACCACAATCTCTCAATAATCATAACCATGTCTATGACCATAACCATAACATATGAAATATATATAACCTATCAAAATCAACCTTGGAAATAGTTTAACTGGATTATGTACTTTGACAATCAATTAAAATTGGGGGACTTCTCCCTACACCTCTAAAGAGTTCTATTAAATCCTAAAAAATTTTAAATTTCCTTTAGTACCCATCTGAACCCTTTGACTATTAAGTGATAAAAGTTAAACAAAAGATTTTCTTTGCCTCTATTGTGAAATCATGGGTTCTTTCACATTTCGAAACCTGGTAAAATCTTTAATCGACTTTCGAAACTTGGTGAACAGTGCCAAACGGATTTGAAATTGTGAACCGGCATTTGAAGTCCGGTTAAGTGATTTAACGGAATTTGGAATCTATTTTTTTTATACCGGCATTCGAAGCCCGGTTTAGCCTTTAACAAAATTCTAAATCAATTTTATTTTTTAAACCGGCATTCGTAGTACAGTAGTTGATTTTAATTTTCTTATATTTTTTATTTAATTTGTTTATAAGATTTAATTTCAATTGTTTTATAATTTATGTATTAATTATTTAATTTTAGATTATTTATATTTTATATGAGTACATTAAATAAAATTTTATTAATTTAATTTTTGTAGTTATTTTTACTTTGTTAATTTTTATTAATAATGATAAATTTTTGTTTAAAATATTTGTCTTTATAATATCTAGATTAATTTATTTAATTATTTTCAAGTTATTTTTACTTATTTATTATTTGTTAGTTTTTAATGTTTTATTTATTTATTTGATTTTATTTATAAGATTTAATTTCAATTTGTTTATATTTATATATTGATTATTTAATTTTAGATTGTTTACGTTATATATAATTATATTAAAGAAAATTATATATAGACAATGGAAATCCAGTCAGTAAACTATTTTTTTATTTAAAGTTTATATTATACATCGACAATGGAAGTTTGGTTACTGAACTATTTTTTATTTAAAGTTTATATTTATATACAAACATTCAAATTCCGTTAGTTTAGTTTTATTTAATTATTTTGCATATAATATTTAATTTTAATTTGATTAATATTATTAAGTTCGTGTTTAATTGTTTTTATAATATATTTTATTAATATTTATTATTTATTTTAGTTCTGAACTTGAGTTTTTATTATTTACTTTTATTATTTTTTTTTAATTTGTTATTTTTTTTATTCATTTTATTATTATTGTTTTATAAATTTTTTCATTTGTAATTTTTTTATTAATTATTTTCTACACTTTTTCAAAGTTTTATTTATTTGATGAATGAGTTTTTATTTGTTTATTTTTAAGTTTTATATACTTTTTTAGTTATTATTATTTTTAATTTTATGTTTATTTTTAAGGTTTATATATTATTTTAGTTATTATTTATGTTATTATTACCTTCAACATCCAACTTTGTCTATTAGAAATGGGTTTGCCTCTTAATTTAAAAGGACAATCATATTTTCTTGTTCCGAATATACTAGGTTGTACAAAAAAAATTTAAAATAATTATAAATGAATAATATTTTTAAATTTTTCAAAAATTGAAAAATAACATTACATATAAAGAATTATATGATATGTGAGAACCCAATTTCTTTTTTTCCTTAATCTTTCTTCTCTCTGCCACTCACACAACAGAACAACACTACAATTCACTGCATCTTTCTCCCTCTCCTCTTCCTCTGCCCTCTCTCTACCAAATCATCTGAATTTCTCTCCCACTACTACAGAATCCAGACCTGAGGCTAGTTCAGGACCTCTCCTCTCAGCTACAATTCCTTTTCCTCCATGTAAGTTACTCCCAACCTTTACATCCCTCTTTAATTCGAAATCTGTAGAACCCCATTCTTGCTGAGTTAATTTGGAAACCCTTCTCATACTTTCAACCTGCATTTTCAACTCACTAAGTGATACAACTGAAGTGCTCTTGCGTGGGAGGATTCTAGCTAGTTAGAAAAATATATAGAGGTAAGGGAAACTAACCCCTCTTCTTAATTTGAATAGAAAATCTGTAGATGAGCTTGAATTATGTAATTGATTGATGAATTGGTGTTTGTATTGCGTGAATTGGTGAAAAATTGATTGGTGCTTGAGAGAAACTGATCTGCTGCATGTGGGAATAGGTTCGTGACCTGGTATTTTCGCCTAGGCGAGTTACTCTCGCCTGAGCGAAAACACCAGGAGACACACCTCTATTCCTGCGCGAAGTCTCGCCTAGGCGAGCTGGGGTCGCCTAAGCGAGAGACGATCTCGTCTAGGCGAATCAGCCTAGCCTGAGCGAGAGTTCGCCTAAGTTTTCTCTTTTTGCCACTGTTAGTGTCTCGCCTAGGCGAGACTGGCTCGCCTGAGCGAGATAACCTCTTGCCTAGGCTAGACTTTTTAGCCTGAGCGAGAGCTACTGTAGTAGTAGTGCTCCAATTCTGTTTTCTTTGGTGGAAATGTATGTTTTAATGTATCCTTGTGCAACTTAGGCCCTGTATGGTTGGAATGCTACCATTGATGTATTGTATGATTAAATTGGATGAATACAAATTATGAGAAGATGAGGTTAAAATGGAATTTTAAGGGAAATTGTGAGATCCAGGAAATTCATAAAAATAAATAATTAAAAGAATATAAGAAATAAAAGGTTGGGACTACCTTAGGAGAGTTCTTTGATAAATCCTAGACAAGAAACAACGTGAACCTAAGTGGTTT
>Ga0214542_1001217_pt1:7500-52172 | contig 52172 bp, 27 predicted proteins | sample CNSS1metaG_FD_160096 | JGI IMG/M metagenome (GOLD analysis project Ga0214542, IMG submission 160096) | Root nodule microbial communities from cowpea collected in UCLA plant growth center, Los Angeles, California, USA - CNSS1 | ecosystem: Host-associated > Plants > Roots > Nodule... | reverse complement strand
TAGAATAACATTTTGTGTTATTTTCTATTATGTTTTAGTTGTCTTCTAATTATTGATTTGGGATCTCCAATTGTTTTATTTATTTATCATGTCCTTTGAAAAGTTTCTCACCTATTGTTGCAACCAAATTAAAGTAAATCTAGAACTACATTTCTAAAGGATCTTGTGGAAATGGAATCAAGATTAAAGGAAATGAATAAATCACAATGGAATGATGAATGTAAAAAGTAGATGATAAAGTATATCTGTAAAGAGTTATGTTATGATCTCCTTTTTTGTATCATTATTATACATGGTTTCTTTTCTTACATTTTTCTGTTGGACTGTGTAGGTTATGGATTTACAACACTGCTCACATTAAATCTTCTAATTATGTATTTCTTTTACCATTTTTTTTGTTTCAAAGAAAAGAATCACACAAGAAAATTGAAAGAAAAAGAGATCGAAGATCGAAATCCTAAACTACTGATACCATATAGAAATGTATATTTGCTTAATGTATTGTATGTCTAATGCAGACCATATGTATTTATACTAATTTACCTAATCAATTATCATAAAAACTCCTAATAATTAGGAATATAATCCTCCTATTTTCCTAAAATATGTAACTGTTAATTTTTTATAAATATGTAATGGCGAATTACATTGTAACAATTATTATCATACATGTAAGTGTTCATAAAGTACTTGCAGAAAATCCCCAATGTTTACAACAAGAGATCCATGCATTGGATGAACATCAACCTATTGATTCTCATGAAGAACTTGAAGACCATCCATCTGATCTTCTAGAAGAATTGTCATGAAGTCACTATCAGTGTGCTTAGAAGTGCCCAAAGTTAATTCAGGTTCAGGGCAAGCAGGGTAGTAGTGACACAAAATAAATTGTCCATTAAAAGATTCCAATTCTTTGAGATAAGAAGGATTAAGGCCAAGTGCTTCTGAGAATAACTCAAAGATTGTATCCCTCAAAGTTCTTACTTTCTTGGAGTATTCAATCACAATGCTCTACCAATACAAGATCATTTCATCAAAGGAAAAAGACACAATTTTGGTGATATCCTCTGCTGAACATTAAAAATACAACTATCTTGGTCTTTAAAAATATTTTTAATATATTTTAAAACTACAAAATCATTGGCCATTAATGTATTTTGAAGGCACAACAAAGGAACAACACAACAAAACCAAGTAGAGAATCCAAATTCTCAACAAGTCAAAAACTAGTTTTTATAATCTTAAGTAATGTTACCTGCATACTATTGGTATTTCTTTTGGATTGGGAGGATTAGGAATAAGAAAAAATGAAATTGTATCTCTCCAGTTAGCACCTTTACCTCTGAAAGGGTTCACATTTGAGAAGTATCTGACTTTCTTATTACTATCTCTGGAGTAAAAGGTTTTCCTTACCTCCGCATCTTGTTCATGAATTTTACGAATTTCACCTATAATCTCGTTCAACACTTCAACACCAATACCATGATTGATCACCTGAAAAAATCCCCATTTCTGACATGCACTTCGAATCTTGTCAACTACTTCAGCACGTAGGGATGAATTTATTTTTATGTCTTGTAGGTCTATGATGGGGATAGTCAATCTTGAGTCTTTTTTTGAGATCTCATGCATGTCTAATTTTCCATGATGGAACATACGTGGAATCTTTGTTACACCAGAGTCTAATATGCCTTTCACACCTAGTTTTGTGTCATCAAAAGCTTTGACTTCGGCTGTTCTATCATAAGTGAAATTGTTACTTACCTCTAAGTCTAAGTTGTTGGTGTTTGTCACCACCATACTGGAAAACTAGCTGAAAATGCTAGTTCTGTGCACCAAATCTGAAAACAACAATTTTATTACTCCATTAAAAAGATAATGTAAAGAGGACAATATAATGGATTGTAGTGTTGAATGTAACATCCCGACAGGATATTACGAGTTTAAACAATAAAAATAAAGAAATAGTAATAATGGCCAATTAGTAAAACCTCATTTCCTAAAACGCGGGAAATTTAAAACTTTATTTCATTCATAAAGTATCTCAAATTCAACTAATAACTCAATTATAATAAAACCATGTTCATAATTAAAGGTTACAAATCTCTAAAATCCATAAATAAATAAAAACAACTATATGGAAAACTCCCAAGCTATCCCATGCTCTGTCTCTAAGTCTCACCGGATCCACCTGCAACATCATCTGCTTCCGTGTACCATATATACGATCATCGCCAAACACACACAGATAGGATGAGCTAATATAATAAAACATATATACAACATATATTTATATAACACAATCACACCAAAGGAATTCCATCATTTGATTTCATACCACATGACCACCACCATGTTTTCGTATTCTACGTCTTCTAGTGAGTATCTCAAGATGTCTTGCTGCCACACCTATCAGCCACAACTAATAGAGCACGTGTGGGAAACCATGCTACATATCACACACCGTAATGCCAGGTGGAGTTCCCAATACGAATAACATTTATAATGTTCCAAGACTACCAAACTCGCCAACTTATTACTGAAGATGACAATCTACTGGACCCAATTCGTACACACCACAACGTGCACACTTACACCGGTAACACTCGTCAACCCGAGTCACAACTCAAGAGTTCCTCGTGTTCATCCATCATCCCGTGCCACAATTCAAGAGATGCTATTCCAAGCCACAACTCAAGGAATACCACATGCTTAACCCCTATCCCGAGCCACAACTCAAAGGATACGTTCCGAGTCACAACTCAAGGAACACCAGCAAGTTGACCTTTAAGATATCCTAGAAGCCTTGTAGACCACGCACCACACAACAAGCACAACACAATTCTGTTGCAGCAAAATCGCTTGGCGCTGCTCACGAGGCGCCAAGTGCTGCCCACTTTCAGATCGCTTGGCGGTGAACATGTACCGCCAAGCACGTAACGCCTTTGAAAGACCAACCCTGTTGACCTCGCTTGGCGGGAATACCTTCACCGCCAGGCGCACGAGATCCAAAAGGCTATTGTTTTGCCAGCTATCGCCTGGCAGATCCCGTTCTATCGCCAAGCACTGCATCGGTACTTTACGCAGTTTTGGTTTTGATTTGGGTTCAGGTACCAGTTATTTCCATCCTTACTCATTAATAACTCAATAGGTCTAATTACCACATCTTAGCTCAGTAATAGTGCCACTACATTACTACTATCATACTTACCCCTCCATAATTTCTCAATCAAATTCACAACTCTCACCATATCATTGCAGTAGTTTTATCACGAGATTATTCTATTCTAAGAAACTCTAAAACTATTAGGTAACATCCATGTGTTTTCCCCAAATCAGTACCTATATATTTTCTGCTTATGGTTCTGGCAGCACTTTAACCTCTACACCAGTTATCTTCATTCAATTATATCTCCAACTGCATTATCATGACCTATTCTCCATATTAAAAATCACCAATTTCATACTTATAAATTACAAATCTCATCACTAAAGGCTCTTCTCCAACTATTATTTCCCACTTCACTATTATCAATAACCTAATTGACCAAAAATCCCAGAATAACCAAAAATTCCCTAAGTCACCCAAAAATCAATACCTCTACGCTGGCGTCTGGAAGCAAGCCCTGTGTCACCAGACGATGTATGCCTTTCTGGCAATCTTCCAGAAATCCAACACCTACGAAGTCCCTCTAACATTTTCTCCATGCTTTCTCTACCTATCTCAACACTTTTTCACAAGAACAGGTTAACGACGACATCGTTATTCAAAATTTTCTATCTCTAGCAACAACTCTAGTGCTACCGACAACCATTTTACTCAATTAATTGAACCCCCCAACTCTCCCAACTCTAAAAGATGTTTATGATAATTTCAACTTCCAATCTCATGTAATTGAAGATCAATAAGCCTTTAATGATCAATTAACGTCTAAAGCTAGCGTTTTCTCCAATCAAACTCAACCCAGAACCTCAAAATCATCAAAATCGAGCCACATTGCTCGCGTCACCTGGCAGGTTAATTACTACCGCCATACCCTTCATCAGAGAAACCCATAATTGGGTTGAACAACAAGCGTTGCCTGGCAGGTAAGCGTGTGTCGCCAAGCGGTTCCATCTCTGGAACCCAGAAAACACCAGAATTATCATGAGTTGCCTGGAGGCTATGAATAGCCCACCAGGTGGTTTCTGGAAAATTTCCAGAAACACGAAATTCACGTAGAAACAGAGAATAATCATGCATTTCATATTATATATATCATGTAATTATTCACGCATATAAACAATAACGAGTACAACTCCCCTAACCTGGATTCCTTTGCTAAAATTGTAAAAGCTAGAGTTCCTTGTTGGTGTAGCTCTTGACTCCCTTGGCTTTCTCCCAATCCAGTTCCTTTTCTTCACTCAAAACTCACGTTTCACTCTAGATTTTCTCTCCTTATTGTGCAGTATAATGATAGACTAAGCAAACCCTCATTCCCACCTCTAAATGGCCTTTCAATTAGGTCTTAACGATGGTAAATTAACCAAAACGAAAAACCAGTTTAATGGTGAGGTTAATTGCTATTCAAGGGCCATTATTGAGTTGTTTTTAAGCTCCTCTTGGTTGCCCATTCAGCTAGGGTTTATGGCTTTTCCTATTCATGCCAAAAGTAAAAGTTGACACATAAAAAGAAAGCCTATTTTGGTTCTACCAAGGTTCAAACCCATAACCATGCCAATGTTCAATTCAATGCACAACCATTTAACCCATTCATGTTTCATGATAATTCACATAATTCTATAATTATGTTATCACTCATCATGATCCAGCATACTATTAAAATACTAATAAATTAAATAACACACAATTGGCATACATAGGACTCGAACCTAAGTCCCCTCACACAACCAAGTACTCTTAACCACTTGATCTAGTATTTTTCCACATCACATCAATCAATATTTAATGTCATAAAGGCTCACACTATCTGCATTTCTTAATTAATTAATTATTTAATTAATTAATTTGCACGGGTCTTACATTGAACCTCATGAACTAGTTAATATCTGTTTGTTATCTATGAAAACCACGTTTGAGTTATTTATTATTGCTTATGTTTAGTGATAGTAATACATAATGTTTTCATCATTTACTTGACATAGAGAACCAACTTTTTAATCAAACATTGTCACAAAAAACTGTAGAAGTTTAAATAAGATGTGTACGTGGAGTTTCTTTTAATGGATTAGAGTTGCTTAAAATAAAGATGCTGACACTCCTAGAGACAAATTCTAGTTAGATGATTCAACCAAAGACATCATAGCAAACAAAAGTACAAAAGAAATACTGGTTAAAAAATTGACAATATTGCTCAATCCAAATTTTAAGATTGAAATATTTAACCTATATTATTTTTAGATTACATATTATAAGGTCACAAGATTCACTATTCAAAGGTAAACAAACTTTTATGGATTGTCTCTATTTATGATCACAATCTATGAAGATTTATAATTTAAACGAATTAAAGCATCTAAAGTCAATGACGATGCAAATGGAATATATAGAATGTTTATCTATTTTTATTTTTCAAGTCATAAAGTAACATAAGTTTCCTTCTTGATTTTTGCATAAAGTAAGAGTCAATTTCCTTTTATAAAAGAAACATTTCATCTGCTATTCAAAATTTTCACCATAACCATGGTATTCCACAATATACTTATAAAAAAAATTCCCTATTCACATATCATTTAAACTCATTAACGAATTTGACTATTAAATAAAATAATTTTTGAATGTATTTGATATATGTTGATAAATCTGCTGATAAAACAAAAAAAAAAGCTTGCATAAAAAAGTTTTATAAGTACTACGAGAATAATATATCATTCAACAGTTTATGTTACATTATCATAATACATAAACTACAAGCTTATTTGCTCTTGTGCAATACAAATACTTAAGGGTTGTGGAGCTTGGTGTTGTTTACTTAAAATTCACAATAAACTGAAATTATCAAAGTCTTAGGCACAAGTAAATCGTGACAAAATACACATTAAAGGCAAAGATGCTCCAAATGAACCAAAGTCGCTATGATAGAATTCTCAACCATTGCATAACCTAAAAGGATGCAAGGAACAATTTCCATCAAGGCCTTTCTTAAAATAATGGGCTGAAACCTCTTCCATAGTAGTGTCCCTATATATTGGTGGATTGTCTTTTGATAACAATTCTTTTATTGGACCAACGACCACTGATGCATTTTCTAAAAATAAGCTTGAAAAGAAGCTTGCTACTGAAATTCTAGGCCCTATATCCCTTGATAGGACCCGATGATACACACTAATGAACATATCATTTGTTAGAAGCTGCATTAACAAGAAGGAGACTGATAAAATATAACCATCAAAGTTGCTTATGTTACAAAATTTTACGTTGATAAATCGTAACAACATATGGCAGAAACACCAAGATTTCAAAGATCAAACACTTGTTATGAGTTCTAGACAGTAATCTAGTCAAAACTCTCAAAATGTTTGTGCAAGTGTAAAAGGAATTGTCATGGTTTTGTTGCATGTTGGATTATACTATACCATAATAAATATTGGATTTTACAAGAACCAAAAGAGAACAAATATGTGAGGATGATTGACATTAAAGACAAACGAAATGATTGTGTATTATGAGATATTGGTGTTACTCCAATTAAAGAAAAGATGACTGAATAATAGTTAAAATGCTTTAGAGACATGCAAAGAAGGCCAATAGAAGCATTAGAGGAAACCAATAAAGATATGCATGTGTTTACAACTCTTACCTGTAAAAGATCCCCAATGTTTATAACAAGTGATCCATGCACAGGATGAACATCAACCCACTGATTCTCATGAAGAACTTCAAGACCACCAATCTGGTCTTGCAAAAGAATTGTCATAAAGCTCATATCAGTGTGATTTGAAGAACTCATAGTTAATTCAGGTTCAGGGCATGGTGGAGAGAAGTGACACAAATGAAATTCTCCTTTTGTAGAGTCTAATTCATTCAGGTAAGAAGTAGGAAGGCCAAGAGCCTCTGAGAATAACTCAAACATTGTTAAGCCAAATGCCCTTATTTTCTCTGTATATTCAACCACAATATCTCTGCAAATATATTATTATTACATCATAAACAATTGAAACGGTCTACATAAATTTGATAGTGTCAAAATTATCACAGTCAAAATTAGTATTACTTAAGTACCTGCACACTACTGGTATTTCTTCTGGATTAGGAGGATCAGGAGAAGAAAAAAAAGCAATTGAGTCCCTCCAGTCAGCAGTAGAGTCTGTAAAAAGCCTACCATTGGAGAAATATCTAACTTTCTTACTCATATCCCTTGAGTAAAATGTTTTCCTCACCTTAGCATCTTGTTCATGAAACCTTCGGATTCCATGTAACATCTCATCCAAAACCTCAACCCCAATACCATGATTCACTACTTGGAAAAATCCCCACTCCTTACATGCCCTTTTAATCTTGTCAAGTGCTTCAACACGCATGGATGAGTTTTTCTCTACGTCTTTCAAGTCTATGATGGGGACATTAAACTTTAAGTCATTTGGTGTGGTTTCAGTGTTGTCCTTCACCTTGGCATGATGGAACATTCGTGGGATCTTTGTGACCCCAGAATCAAACAACCCTTTCACCCCAAGTTTTGTTTCATCAAAGACCTTGACTTCAGTTATTCTATCATAAGAGGAATCCTTACTACTCTCTGACTCTAACAGAGTTTTGCTTATGGTCGCCATACCAAGAACCTTGTAGAGAATACAAGTTTTACCTGTGCTACATATAAGAAACAACTAGTTATTGTTATGTTCGAAAGATAAAGTGTTTAGGGGAATGGGGACAGTGATAACCCCCATTGTTGAACGAACAAACACATTTTACTTTTCTAAAGGACCCTTATTTTGATACTAAAATATGAATTTGTTAGCACATGGTCATTTGGGTAGCTCTTTATCCATCTCATCAACCTTAAAGGGAATAAGTAGTTGTAACAAATCAAATCAACAAATAATTATATTAGTTAGAGCCATTGCTAAAATAATAACCATTAGTACATAAGTGTAAATGTACGTACTATGTATGCACTGTCCTCCAAAACATTAAGTTAAAATATTCCAGAGGAAATATAGATATTACGTGGCTAGAAGGATCCCTTAAATACACTTATATTTATACATTTATACTTAATCCTAATCTACCATTTTCATACTTTACAGTCTCACTGATGTTCCTCATTATCCTCTACAAGATCATTTGCAGATACATCTACCTTGTCATTTGCTCACACATAATACATATGAGTAATTTGTAGATGGGTACTAAAACACCACAAAACAATTGACGGGTAAGTTTAGTTATTTTTATAAGTTCTATCATAAATTTTATATAATTCTGGTTTAAATAAGATATTAATCATTTCAACATTAAACACAAATAAACATATAATTCTCTAATTCCAAAAAGTATACATATGGTGTTGGTGTTGATGTTCTTGTAAAGTCTTGCACCTGTCATAATTTTTCTTTGCAGTAAATTCAACATCAACAACCTTTCCTTCATCCCCAAAGCACCATGACAGTGTGTTAGTTCCATACTATAAGTCACGATACTATTTCGTACCGATTTCGCTGTCAAGGAACTTCCTTCGACTCTCACCACTTAAACCTCATTCTCTATATGAGTATGAGAAATTAGTAGAGTGAGGATGACTTCATGCCGAAATTCCTACATCAATATATACACTACACTATACAATATGACATTTCACCTTATAAATGACCTTATTCATTCAATTTACCCAATTTATACCAATTCAACAATTTCAATTATTTCTTAGACACACAACTTAAATTTTAAAACATTTAATGTCAAATAATCAAATGCCCAAGCATCAAACCACCATAACTAGTTTCTTTTATCAACATAACAACTTAATCAACTTAATAATCATTTTTGCATATATAATTCAATATCTTATATATTCAACATCCTTGTCATCACCGACATTTCATTTAAAAAGATCACAAACATGTACATGTACAACAATTCATAAAACAACTAATTCAATCCAGTCAAATCACAAACAATAAAACATATCAATATTTAAAATTTATAAAAATTAATAATTTTTTTAGATGATTGAACTCTTCAAATTAGAGACTGTTTGTTACGAAGGATGATGATGATGATTATTATTATTATTATTATTATTATTATTATTATGTTATTTTCACTTAGTGTAAAATTTGAAGGATAAAACTAAAAATAAGATCATGGTCGTTGCCACGCCGTTGACCGGAGCCCGCCGCCGTAAGAGGCATCGCGCACCTCCACTCCCATCCCCTTTGGCATCACGAAACCCCAACAACAGCATCCAGGGGCAGCCATCGTGCCTTCATCAGTTCGCTCGAGTCATCGGCGGAGCCACCAGTCGCCACCGAAAAACCTTGTCGATGTCATCGCCGCACCTCTTCCTTTTTTCAGATCTTCAAACCATGAAAACAGGGCATTGCAACCTCACCTCGTGGAGAATGGAGCTGCGAATGTCACCGACATGGGTTTCTTTCTTCTTCCAGGTCCACCATGGTTGCGCTTCTCACAACCGGCCAGGGTGTATCCGGTGACGTCAATTGGAGCTAGAGCTGTCGCCATCATCACACGAACCTTTGCTTTTTACCCCCTTCAATTCACGAAACTCCTCCTCCACATCTCCGGCGACACCACCAAACGGCCAATCACGAACTCTTGCGTCACTGCCATGATTAGAGGCATCAACGACGACAACCATAGTCGTTGTCACTACGATTCACTTGCACGTAGTTCCACATGTTTCTCTGCTACCCTTTAAGTTCACAACAAATCAAAGACATAGGGCTCTACTGCGTCTCCATCACAGTGTGTCTCGATGCCACACTTTTCGTTGGTTATCCAATCTTCTACTCCCTCTTTATTGTATGTGCAGAAATTGTTAGAAATTGGGTGAAGGATTTTGTGCGAGGTGAATGAAAATTATAGCAATAAAGGTTAGGGTGTACTTGATAGGTTGGTTGAGACCTAGATAGTTGAAGGTTCTTGTCTTGTTGTCAAAGAGGTTGAAGTCAACGGATCTTGAAGAAAAATGTTAGAAGGGTCAAAATAATATAATTTTAAAATTATTAGATTCGATTATTAGTATAATGTTTTAAGAAATGACTTCTCAAACTGAATTGATAATTAATATAATGCTTTAATATATGCAGAAGTAGGGATTATATTCTTTTCATCAATAATTTCTTTTTTATTACTTTTAAAAAATGAATTTATTCTTTTATTCTTTATCAATATTTTTTTTTTGTAAATAACATTAAAAAATAATTTATCTTAGTATTTTTTTTTATAATTGAGACACATAATTATTAAAAGAAAAATATATTATAGTCAAGTCATCATTAAAACTTGGTTATGAAAAAATACATAATATATTATTTATTTTTCTTTTATATTGATCAAAAAATAAATATACAAAAAGCTCATGCCATAAAATATAATGTTTTTCATTATTTAGACAAGAGACAAGAGAGGGATAGAAGATAAATGAGAAATGATAGCAAAAATAATGAGTTTGTTTCTAATTTTTTTTTCTTCAAAAACATAAAGAAAACACATGAGAATGAGAAATGGTTACAATATGAGAGTGAAAAATTATTACAATTTGTGAAGAACAAAGATAATGAGAAATAAAATAAAAATTATCTTAATAAATATTTGGTTTAATTACTCTTTTGATTCATGTTTTAGTTTAAAAATGTTAAATTGGTCTTCCAGTTTTTTTTAGCTTTCAATTTAGTCCCAATTATTGAAAAATTGATACAATTTAATCTTTTACCATACATTTTTTAAAACAGATCAATGACTTTTTTATTAAAATTGAAACTCTTAATATGAATGATTTGCTTTGTTGGTGTAATTAACATAAGTGTAGGATCAATTTTTGAATAAAAAGAGAGACCAAAAGAGAAATTAAATCTAAATATTTTTATTATTTATTATATTTAATTTTATGTTTTATTATCTATTAACACTAAATGTTGTGCTTTATAAAATAAATAAAAAAATATACAATTTAATTTTCATCAATTCCTAAAATATACTACCTATAATTTAGTGAATTTTAAATATATATATATATATATATATATATTATAAATTAAAAAAAAATCAAAATTTTGGAGGAGCCATGACCTCCCATCTCCCATTAAAGTCCGTTACTGGTTGAAGTGTTTATTGAAGTCCTGAATATTATTCTCACATTGTTATGAATTAACGTAGAGAAGGAAAAAACTTATGAAATTCTCCTCCTCCACTGTAATGTTTGGAAATAAAATTGAATAAGAAACGAGAAATGAATGATGAAGAAGATGAGTAATAGAATTTGTACAGTGCAGGGGATGTATGTGTTTTCTACGTTCTAATTTGTGATTCTACGTTATATATTATAATTCAGTGCTCTTACCTGAAGAATACGATGAATCTGTTTTGTGGAAGGATGAAGATGAGTCTTTGATGTCTTTGTGCAGAAAAGGAGTAGTAGAGAAGAAGATGATGATTGATTTTGGAATGAAAAATGGAGATTGGAGGATGAAGAAGTGATGAGAAAATAATATAGAAAAAACCACGTTTGAATTATTTGTAACTGCTTACGTTTAGTGACAGGAATACATAATGTTTTCGTCAACCACTTCGTTTTTTTTTTTTATGGATTAGAGTTGCTTAAAACAAAGATGGTGACGCTCCAAGAGATAAATTCTGGCCAAATGATTCAATCATATGCATCAGCAGATGCAAAAGAACAAAAGTTGGCTGAAAAATAAGCAATATTTTTCAATTCAATTTTCATGAATGAGACGTTTAACCTAAATTATATTCAGATTACATATTATAAGGTCACACCATTCATTATTCAAACGTAAACAATTTTTTATAGGTTGTGTTTTTACTTATGATAATAATCTATGAAGATTTCTAATTTAAATGTATTAAATAGAATTACGGATATTAAAATGTGTAAAATCAATGATGATGCAAATTGGATATATGGAATATTTATTTTTAAGGAAGTATTTTCATTTGAAGTTACAAAGTAATATGTTTGCTTCATGATTTCTAAAATCATACGATGTCGATTACCTTTAATAAAGTAATCTTGTAAAGAAAATAATTTTTGATGATATTTCATGTTGATAACTCCTAGGTCGACATAATTATTAAACTTACCAAAAAAAAGTTTACCGGTGCTTTGAGAATAATATACTTAGTAACTACATTATCATAATACAAAAATTACATGTTTATCTGCACTTGTGCAATACAAATACTTAAGGGAAAAAGTAACATTGTTCTATCTTTGGAACTTGATGTTGTTTATTTAAAATTCACAAGATATTGAAAATATGACAGTCATAGACATAAGTTAACCGTGATAAAATACACACTAAAGTCAAAGGTGCTTCGAGAGGACCAAAGTTGCTCCAATAGAATCCTCAACCATTACACAACCTAAAGCAATCCAAGGAACGATTTTAATCAAGATTAGTATTACTTAAGTACCTGCAAACTGTTAGTATTTCTTCTGGATTAGGAGGTTCTGGAGAAGAAAAATATGCAATTGAGACGTAGTAGGGTCTTTGAAAAGGCTACCATTCGAGAAATAACCTCAACACCAATACCATGATTCACTACTTGGAAAAATCCTCATTCCTTGCATGCCCTTCTAATCTTGTCAAGTGCTTCAACATGCAAGGATGATTTTGTGTCTATGTCTTTTAGGTCAATGATGGGGACATTAAACTTTGAGTCATTTGGTCTGGTTTCAGTGTTGTCGTTCACCTTGGCATGATGGAACATGTGTGGGATCTTTGTGACCCTAGAATCTATTAGCCTTTCATCCCAAGTTTTTTTCATCAAAGGCCTTGACTTCAATTGTTTTATCATAGGAGGAATCCTTACCACTCTCTAACTCTATGGTTGCCATATCAAGAAACTGGTAGAAAATACAAGTTTTACCTGTGCTACATATAAGAAATAACTAGTTACTTGTTTTAGAAAGATAAAATATTCAAATGAAGGGGACAATGATAACTCTAATTGTTGAATGATCATATACATTTTACTTTTCTATATGACTCCTATTTGAATCCTAACGTATGGATTTGCTAACACATAGTTATTTGGATAGCTTAGTACCTATCTCATCAAACTTAAAAAGGGGATTAGTTATATTTTTTTCAAGTATTGTAAAAGACAAAAAAATTGTAAGAGTAACAAAAATAATAGTATTAAAGATAAATGTTTGCTTGTATAAGAAAAGAGAAGTTATAAAATGTTGGAAGTCTACATCAGCATCTAAGTATTAATTAGGCTTAAAATTCATTTAATTTTGTTGTTTATATATATAGGAGATATTTTTAAGGTTGATTGTATATTTTTCACATAAAGGTCGTACACACCAATAAAGAGATTAGATTACACAATTTTCATTCAAGCCCATATATAAAAACGTAAATATCATTTTTTCATACATTTTTTTGGTTAAAATCCTACTTTGGTCTTATAATTTTTATAAAAAATTCAATTAAATCCTTAATTTTTATTTGATTTAATTTCGTTCACTAATTTTTAAAAAATATTCAATTATATTTTTTTATTTGATCATGTTAGATTTCTATTAGAATTTATTAATCAAATAACTTTACCTAGCCTAAATATTTAAATTAATTTTATTGATTAGGTAGAGTGATTTGAAAAGAACCTAATTAAATGATTTAAAAAAAAAAACTAAGTTGAACCAAATAAAATTATATATTTAATAGAATTTTTTATTAAGAATCAGATTATCAAGATGATCAAAATAGATTTAGCCTTCTTTTGTCTGTATCAACGCTAAATCCGTACTCCAATCGTACGAGTCTTGTAAACTCACTTGTCAAGGAATTTCAAATCCAAATTTTATCCACATTCAAACTGAAAATACAGTCACAATTAGTAAAAACGCTCATTCATTCATTTAACTGTATTTATAATTATTTAAATAACATTTTATAACTTGTCGTTGTTACACTATCATGTGACTGGCCTTAATAAGATAATGTCAGTTTTAAAATAAATAAACTTTTATGAAACAATATTAATACAAAAAATTAAATAACAATCCACAAAATGAGTGTTTAATGGTGTCTTTTTTTTTAACTATTTTCCTATTTATCAATCAACTACTTCCATAAATAATTTCTCCAAATACGTATATTTTAACAAGTTAGTTTAACAACATTTCATCATATGAAGAAGTCTCCCCTACCATAAAAGTCCAGAATTGGACCACTGAATCTTATGAAGTTGTAATATCATTATGTTTACACACATTTATTCATTCATTAGGGTTACATACAAATAATCTCACAATGAGAACAATATACACACCAATCTTTCTTCACAATAATAAAAAATGTCTTTGACGTGTTCTATCTGTATAGAACTTGATTTGCCGCAACATTTTTAAAATTCACAAGGTAATGAAAAATCATGAAATCTTAGTCCATAAAAAGCACACAAATCAAGAGTGTTCCAATCTAATTCTCAACATTTTCTTCACAACCTAAAAGGCTGCAAGGGAATATTCTCATCAAGGCCTTTCTCATCAAAGTAATGTGCCATCACTTCTCTAATAGTAGTGTCCCTATAAATTGGAGGGTTTTCTTCTGATAACAATTCCTTTATTGGACCTACAACTTTTGATGTACCACGTGTTGATGTGTTTATGAAAAAACTTGCTATTGAAATTCTGGGGCCTGTGTTCCTCGCTAAGACCCGGTGATAAACACTCACGAACCTACCATTTGTTATGAGCTGCATCATTCAAAAGGAGATTCATAAATATAAACACCAGAAGTTGTGTTATGTCAAGGATTTTACTTCTGCAAAACCAAATTTCAAGAATAGAATAACATTTTGTGTTATTTTCTATTATGTTTTAGTTGTCTTCTAATTATTGATTTGGGATCTCCAATTGTTTTATTTATTTATCATGTCCTTTGAAAAGTTTCTCACCTATTGTTGCAGCCAAATTAAAGTAAATCTAAAACTAGATTTCTGAAGGATCTTGTGGAAATGGAATCAAGATTAAAGGAGATGAATAAATCATTGTGGTATGAAGAATGTAAGAAATAGGTGATAAAGTATGTCAATGAAGAGTTATGTAATGATCTCCTTTTTGTATCATCATTACATGGTTTCCTTTCTTACCTTTTTTCCACTAAACTGTGTAGGTTATGGATTTACAACATTGCTCACATTAAATCTTCTAATTATGTATTTCTTTTACCATTTTTTTGTTGTTTCAAAGAAAAGAATCACACACAAGAAAATAGAAAAAACAAAAAAGAGATCAAATATCGAAACCCTAAACTACCAATACTATATAAAAATGTATATTTGATTAATGTATTGTGTGTCTAATGTAGACACAATATGTATTTATACTAATTTATATAATTAATTATCATAAAAAATCCTAATAATTAGGAATTTAATCCTCCAAATTCCCTAAAATATGTAATTGTTAATTTTTTTATAAATATGTAACGGTGAATTACATTCTAACAGTTATTATCATACATGTAAGTGTTCATAAAGTATTTACCTGCAGAAAATCCCCAATGTTTACAATAAGAGATCCATGCACTGGATGAACATCAACCCATTGATTCTCATGAAGAACTTGAAGACCACCCATATGATCTTCTAGAAGAACTGTCATGAAGTCACTATCAGTGTGCTTAGAAGTGCCCAAAGTTAATTCTGGTTCAGGGCAAGCAGGGTAGTAGTGACCCAAAAGAAATTGTCCATTAGAAGATTCCAATTCTTTGAGATAAGAAGGATTAAGGCCAAGTGCTTCTGAGAATAGCTCAAAGATTGTATCCCCCAAAGTTCTTACTTTCTTTGAGTATTCAATCACAATGTCTCTACAAATACATGATCATTGCATCAAAGGAAAAAAAGACGCAATTTTGGTGATATCCTCTATTGAACAATAAAAATACATTATCTTGGTAATTTAAATTTTTTTTAATATACTTTAAAAACTTCAAAATCATTGACCATTAGTGTATTTTGAAGGCACAATAGAGGAACAACACAACAAAACCGAGTAGAGAATCCAAATTCTCAACAAGTAAAAAACTAATTTTTATAGTCCTAAGTAATGTTACCTGCATACTATTGGTATTTCTTCTGGATTGGGAGGATCAGGAGTCAGAAAAAATGAAATTGTGTCTCTCCAATTAGCACCCTTGCCTCTAAAAGGGTTCACATTAGAAAAGTATCTGACTTTCTTATTGTTATCTCTAGAGTAAAAGGTTTTCCTTACCTCCGCATCTTGTTCATGAAACCTACGAATTCCACATATCATCTCATTCAACACTTCAACACCAACACCATGATTGATCACCTGAAAAAATCCCCATTTCTGGCATGCACTTCGAATCTTGTCAACTACTTGAGCACGTAGGGATGAGTTTGTTTCTATGTCTTGGAGGTCTATGATGGGGACACATAACTTTGAGTCTTCTTTTGAGATCTCATGCATGTTTAATTTTTCATGATGGAACATACGTGGGATATTTGTTACACCAGAGTCTAATAGGCCTTTCACACCTAGTTTTGTATCATCAAAAGCTTTGACTTCAGCTGTTCTATCATAAGTAAAATTGTGACTTGACTCTGAGTCTAAGTTGTTGGTGTTTGTTACCATCATATTGGAAAACTAGCTAAAACTGCAAATTCTGTGGACCAAATATGAAAATAACAATTTCATTACTTCATTGAAAAGATAATGCAAAGAGGACAATAGAATGATCGTAGTGTTGAACCTCATGAACTGGTTAGTATCTGTTTGTTATCTATGAAAATCACATTTGAATTATTTATTATTGCTTATGTTTAGTGATAGTAATACATAATGTTTGCATCACTCACTTGACATAGACAACCAACTTTTTAATATAACATTGTAACAAAAATTATAGAAGTCTAAATAAGATGTGTAAGTGGGGTTTCTTTTGATGGATTAGAGTTCCTTAAAACAAAGATGTTGACGCTCCTAAAGACAAATTCTGATAAGTTTATTCAATCAAAGACATCAGAGTAAAAAAAGTACAAAAGAAATGCTAGTTAAAAAATTGATAATATTGCTCGATCCAAATTTTATGAATGTAACGTTTAACCTATATTATTTTTATATTACATATTATAAGGTCACAAAATTCATTATTCAGACATAAACAAACTTGTATGTATTGTCTTTACTTATGATTACAATCTAAGAAGATTTCTATTGTAAATGAATTAAAACATATAAAGTCAACAATGATGCAAATGGAATATGTGGAATGTTTATCTATTTTTATTTTTTGACTCATAAAGTAACATAAGTTTCCTTCTTGAATTTTGCTTAAAATAAGAGTCAATTTCCTTTTATGAAAGAATAATTTCCTCTTCCTATTCAAAATTTCCACCATAATGGTATTACACATTATACTTATGAAAAATTCCTAATTCACATATCGTTTAAACTCATCCACAAATTTGACTATTAAATACACAATTTCTGAATATATTCAATATCTTAACGTTGATAACTCCTATGTTGGCATAATTATTATAATTTCTGTTGGTAAAAAAAAGCTTACATAAAAGAAGATTTATAAGTACTATGAGAATAATATCACTCAACAGTTTATGTTACATTATCATAATACATAAACTACAAGCTTATTTGCTCTTGTGCAATACAAATACTTAAGGGAAGAATTACCTTGTTTTGCCTATGGAGCTTGATGTTGTTTACTTAAAATTCACAATAAATTGAAATTATCCAAGTCATAGGCACAAGTTAACCGTGATAAAATACACACTAAAGGCAAGGGTGCTCCAAATGAACCAAAGTCGCCACGGTAGAATTCTCAACCATTGCGTAACCTAAAAGGATGTAAGGAAGAATTTCCATCAAGGCCTTTCTTAAAATAGTGAGCTGTAACATCTTCTATAGTAGTGTCCCTATATATTGGTGGATTGTCTTTTGATAACAATTCTTTTATTGGACCAACAATCGTTGATGCATTTTTTGAAAATGGGCTTTTAAAGAAGCTTGCTACTGAAATTCTGGGCCCGATATCCTTCGATAGGACCCGATGATACACGCTAACGAACATATCATTTGTCAGAAGCTGTATCAACAAGATGGAGGGTGATAAAATATTACCATCAAAGTTGCTTATGTTACAAATTTTTACATGACAAATCATAACAATATATGGCAGAAACACAAAGATTTCAAAGATCAAACACTTGTTATGAATTATAGACAATAATCTAGTCAAAAGGCTCAAAATTTTTGTGCATGAGTAATAGGAAATGTCATGGTTTTGTTGCATTTGGACTATACTATACCATAGTAAATATTGGATTTTACAGGGACCACAGAAAAAATATGTGAGGATCATTGACATTAAAGACAAACGAAACAATTGTGTAGTGTGAGATATTGGTGTCACTCCAATTAAAGAAAATATGAGAGAATAATAGTTAAAATGATTTGGAGACATGCATAGAAGGTCACTAGAAACGTCATGGGAAACCAAGAAAAATGTGCATGTGTTTACAGCTCTTACCTGCAGAAGATCCCCAATGTTTATAACAAGTGATCCATGCACTGGATGAACATCAACCCACTGATTCTCATGAAGAACTTCAAGACCACCAATCTGGTCTTGCAGAAGAATTGTCATGAAGCTAATATCAGTGTGCTTTGAAGTACCCATAGTTAATTCAGGTTCAGGGCATGGTGGATAGTAGTGACACAAATGAAATTCTCCTTTTATAGAGTCCAATTCATTCAGGTAAGAAGTTGGAAGGCCTAAAGCCTCTGAGAATAACTCAAACATTGTTAAGCCAAATGCCCTTATTTTATCTGTATATTCAACCACAATATCTCTGCAAATACATGATTATTACATCATAGACAATTGAAAAAGTCTACATAAATTTGATAGTGTCGAAAAAAGAATTGTACAAGTGACTTGGGTTATAAACTATTGAAATAATTACATTCAAAATTAGTATTACTTACGTACCTGCACACTGCTGGTATTTCTTCTAGATTAGGAGGGTCCGAAGATGAAAAAAAGGCAATTGAGTCCCTCCAATTAGCAGCAGGGTTTGTAAAAAGGCTACCATTGGAGAAATATCTAAATTTCTTACTCTGATCCCTTGAGTAAAAGGTTTTCCTCACCTCAGCATCTTGTTCATGGAACCTTCGAATGCCACATAACATCTCATCCAAAACCTCAACACCAATACCATGATTCACTACCTGGAAAAATCCCCACTCCTTGCTTGCCCTTCTAATCTTGTCAAGTGCTTCAACACGAATGGATGAGTTTGTGTCTATGTCTTTCAGGTCTATAATGGGGACATTAAACATTAAGTCATTTGGTGTGGTTTTATTGTTGTCATTCACCTTTGCATGATAGAACATTCGTGGGATCTTTGTGATCCCAGAATCCAACAACCCTTTCACCCCAAGTTTTGTTTCATCAAAGGCCTTGACTTCAACTATTCTATCATAAGAGGAATCCTTACTATTCTCTGACTCTATGGTTGCCATACCAAGAAACTTTTAGAAAGTATAAATGTTACCTGTGGTACATATAAGAAATAACTAGTTACTATTATGTTCGAAAGATAAAGTGTTTAGATTAAGGGGGACAGTGATAACCCCCATTGTTGAACGACCAAACACATTTTACTTTTCTAGCGGATCCCTATTTTGATACTAAAATATGGATTTGCTAGCACATGGTTATTCGGGTAACTCTTTACTTATCCTATCAAACCTAAAGGGAATTTATAGTTGTAACGAATCAAATCAGTAAATAATTATACTGATTAGAGTCGTTACTAAAATAATAACCATCAGTACATAAGTGTAAATCTATATACTATGTATGCATAATTTTGCAAAACATTAAGTTAAAATATTCTAGAAGAAATATAGATATTACAATTCTAGGAGGATCCCTTAAATACACTTATATTTATACATATATCCTTAATCCTAATCTACCATTCTCATACTTTTCAGTCTCACTGATGTTCCTCATTATCCTATACAGATACATCTACCTAGTCATTTGCTCACACATAATGCATTTGAGTGATTTGTAGGTGGGTACCAAAACACCACAAAAGAATTGAAGGAACTTCCTTTGACTCTCACCACCTAAACCTCATTCTTTATATGAATATGAGAAATTAGTATAGTGAGGATGACTTCACGCTGAAATTCCTACATCAATGTATACACTACACTATATAATATGACATTTCACCTCATAAATGAGCATATTCATACAATTTACCCAATTTATACCAATTCAAGATTTTTAGTTATTTCTTAGGCACACAACTTAAATTTCAAAACAGTTAATATCGAATAATCATCAAACCATCATAACTAGCTTTTTTTATCAACATAACAACTCAATCAACTTAATCATCATTTATGCATATATAATTCATTATCAAATATATATTTGTCATCCTCATCATTACTAACATTTCAGTAAAAAATATCATACAAACAAATACATACACAACAATTCATAAAACAACTAATTCAGTCAAGTCAAATCAAAAATCATAAAATATGTCAATATTTAGAATTTATAAAATTAATAAACTTTCCTTACCTTATTGAGTTATTCGATCCAAAACTTTGTTTGATACTTCAATGTTGCAATCAATTTCTGAAAAGGATGAATATTATTATTATTATTTCTTTATTATTTTTACTTAGAATGTAAAATTTTAAGTGAGGGTAAAACTAAAAATAAGATTATGGAGGTGTGTGTATAAAAAATTAGGTATCGGAAATAAACATAAAAAGACCTAACCAATATGAAGGTGCAAAACATCAGTTGGTAGGTGTAAAAATCAAATTTTCCCAGGCCCAAATACACCAAGCTCATTCTTCGGGCCTGAGAGAGAGGCCTCCTCCTCTCTTATCCATTCCTTGGTTTCCACACATTTCATCTCTCCGGCAGCCGCTACCCACTTCTGCCGAGCATCTCCTCCGCCTGGCCGTTGCCACGCCGTTGACCCGAGGAATCGCGCACCTCCACCCCCATCTCCTTTGGCCTCACGAAACCCCAACACCAGCATCCAGGGGCAGCCATCGTCCCTACTCCAGTTCGCTAGAATCATCGGCGGCGGCACCAGTGGTCACCGGAAAACCTTGCCGGCGTCGTCGCCGCACCTCTTCCTTCTTTCAGATCTTCAAACCGTGAAAACAGGGCACTGCAACCTCACCTCGAGGAGACCGGAGCTGCGAACGTCGCCGACATGGGTTTCTTCCTTCTTCCAGGTCCAGCATGGTTGCGCTTCTCACAGCCGGTCAGGGTGTATCCGGTGACGTCAATCGGAGCTAGAGCTGCCGCCATCATCACACGAACCTTTGCTTTTTACCCCCTTCAACTCACGAAACTCCTCCTCTACATCTCCGGCGACACCACCAAACGGCCAATCTCGAATTCCTGCGTCACCGCCACGATTAGATCATCAACAGCGACAACCACAGTCGCTGTCACTGCGATTCACCTGCGCGTAGTTCCACCTGTTTCTCTGCTACCCTATAAGTTCACAACAAATCAAAGACAGAGAGGCTCTATTGCGTCTCCATCACGGTGTGTCTCGATGCCTCACTTTTCGTTCGGTATCCAATCTTCTACCCCCTCTTTGTTGTACGCGTGAAATTGTTAGAAATTGGGTGAAGGATTTTGTTCTAGGTGAAAGAAAATTATAGCAATAAAGGTTAGGGTGTGCTTGATAGGTTGATTGAGACTTGGAAAGTTGAAGGTTCATGTGTTGTTGTTGGAGAGGTTGAAGTGTTTATTGAAGTCCTGAATATTATTCTCAAGTAGTTATGAATTAACATAGTGAAGGAAGAAAATTAAGAGATTCTCCTCCTCCTCTGTAATGTTTGGAATAAAATTGAATAAGAAACAAGAAATGAATGATGAAGAAGATGAGTAATAGAATTTGTACAGTGCAGGGGATGTATGTGTTTTCTACGTTCTAATTTGTGATTCTATGTTATATATTGTAATTCACTGCTCTTACCTGACGAATACGATGAATCTTTGGTGGAAGGATGAAGATGAGTCTTTGATGTCTTTATGCAGAAAAGGAGTAGTGGAGAAGAAGATGATGATTGATTTTGGAATGAAAAATGGAGATTGGAGGACGAAGAAGTGATGAGAAAAGAATGTAGAAAAAACTACGTTTGAATTATTTGTTACTGTTTACGTTTAGTGACGGTAATACATAATGTTTTCATCAACCACTTGACAAAGACAATAAACTTTTTTAATGTAACATCGTAGAAAAACAATAGAAGTATGTGTAAGTGGGGTTTGTTTTGATGAATTAGAGTTGCTTAAAACAAAGATGGTGACGCTCCAAGAGATAAATTCTGGCCAGATGATTCAATCATATGCATCAGCAGAGACAAAAGTACAAAAGTTGGCTGAAAAATAAGCAATATTGTTCAATTCAATTTTCATGAATGAGACGTTTAACCTAAATTATATTCAGATTACATATTATAAGATCACATGATTCATTATTCAAACGTAAACAATTTTTTACTTTTTATGGGTTGTCTTTTACTTATGATAATAATCTAAGATGATTTCTAATTTAAATATATTAAATAAAATTACGGATATTAAAATATATGTAAAATCAACGATGATGCAAATTGAATATATGGAATGTTTATTTTTAAGGAAGTATTTTGATTTGAAGTTATAAAGTAATATGTTTCTTTGATGATTCCTAAAAAAAATACGAGTCCATTACCTTTTATAAAGTAATCATTCCATCTTTCTATCTAAATTTTCCACCATAACCATAGTATTATAAAATATGCTTATAAAAACTTCTTAATTCACATATTCGTTTAAATTTATCAATAAATTTTACTACTAAAAAAAATAATTTCAGATGATATTTAACGATTATAAGTTTAGAGTTTAGGGTTGGTCGACATAATTATTAAGTTTAAAAAAAATTATAAACACTCTAAAAATATAATATATCAACAGTTTATGTTACATTATCATAATATAGAAATTACATATTTGTCTTATCTTGTGCAATACAAATATTTAAAGGGAGAATTAACCTTTTTCTATTTCTAGAGCTTGATGTTATTTATTTAAAATTCACAAGATATTGAAAATATATATCATAATTGTAGACACAAGTTAATTGTGATAAAATACACACTAAAGTCAAATGTGCTACGAGAGTTTCAAAGTTGTTCCAATAGAATTCTCAATCACTACACAACCTAAAGGGGTCCAAGGAACGATTTCCATCAAGGCCTTTCTTGTGATAATGGGCTGCAACATCTTTTATAGTAGTGTCCCTATAGATTGGTGGATTCTCTTCTGATAACAGTTCTTTAATTGGACCAACAACCTTTGATACATACTCTGGAAATGAGCTTGTAAAGAAGCTTGCTACTGAAATTCTAGGTCCTACATCCCTTGATAAGACTCGATGATAGACACTGATAAACATGTCGTTTGTCAAAAGCTGCATCAACAAGGAGACTGATAAAATATAACAATCAAAGTTGCTTATGCTACATATTTTTATTTTGATAAATCATAACACTAGATGGTAGAAACACCAAGACTTCAAAGACAAACATTTCTTATGAGTTCTAAACAATAATTTAGTCAAAACGCTCAAAGTATTTGTGCAAGTGTAAAAGAAAGTATTATGGTTACGTTGCATGTTGGACTATACTATACCAAAATGAAATGATTGTGTACCATGAGATATTGGTGTCACTCCTATTAAAGAAAATATGAAAGAAAAGCAGTTAAAATGGTTTGGACTAATACAAAGAAGGTTACTAGAAACACAAAGGGAAACTAAGAAAGATATGCATGTGTTTATAGCTATTACCTGTAAAAGATCCCCGATGTTTATAACAAGTGATCCATGCACAGGATGAACATCAACCCATTGATTCTCATGAAGAACTTCAAGACCACCGATATGGTCTTGCAGAAGAATTGTCATGAAGCTAATATCAGTGTGCTTTGAAGTACCCATAGTTAATTCAGGTTCAGGGCATGGTGGATAGTAGTGACACAAATGGAATTCTCCTTTTATAGAGTCCAATTCATTCAGGTAAGAAGTAGGAAGGCCTAAAGCCTCTGAGAATAACTCAAACATTGTTAAGCCAAATGCCCTTATTTTATCTGTATATTCAACCACAATATCTCTGCAAATACATGATTATTACATCATAGACAATTGAAAAAGTCTACATAAATTTGATAGTGTCGAAAAGAGAATTGTACAAGTGACTTGGATTATAAACTATTGAAATAATTACACTCAAAATTAGTATTACTTAATTACCTGCACACTGCTGGTATTTCTTCTGGATTAGGAGGGTCCGGAGATGAAAAAAATGCAATTGAGTCCCTCCAGTTAGCAGCAGGGTCTCTAAAAAGGCTACCATTAGAGAAATATCTAACTTTCTTACTTCGATCCCTTGAGTAAAAGGTTTTCCTCACTTCAGCATCTTGTTCATGAAATCTTTGAATTCCACATAACATCTCATCCAAAACCTCAACACCAATACCATGATTCACTACTTGGAAAAATCCCCATTCCTTGCATGCCCTTCTGACCTTGTCAAGTGCTTTAACACGGAGTGATGAGTTTGTGTCTATGTCTTTTAGGTCAATGATGGGGACATTAAACTTTAAGTCATTTGGTGTGGTTTCAGTGTTGTCGTTCACCTTGGCATGATAGAACATTCGTGGGATCTTTGTGATCCCAGAATCCAACAACCCTTTCACCCCAAGTTTTGTTTCATCAAAGGCCTTGACTTCAGCTATTCTATCATAAGAGGAATCCTTACTATTCTCTGACTCTATGGTTGCCATATCAAGAAACGAGTAGAAAATACAAGTTTTACCTGTTCTATATATAAGAAATAACTAATTATTGTTGTTTTAGAAAGGTAGAGTATTCAGATGAAGCGAACAATGATAGCCCAAGTTGTTGAATGAGCATACACTTTTACTTTTTTATTGGATTCCTATTTTGATCCTAACATATGGATTTGCTAGCACATGTTTATTTGGATAGCTCGTTATTTATCCTATCAAACTTAAAAGAAAATAGTAGTATTGTTAAAGACAAAAAAATTATAAAAGTAACAAAAAGATAGTGTTAAAGATAAATGTTTGGTTGTATAAGAAAAAAGATGTAAAGTGTTAGAAGTCCACCTCGGCATTTAAATATGAACTTCATCTTATAAATTGATTTTTTAGTTTAAATTAGACTTGAAATTCTTTTAATTAAATAAAACTTGTTGTTTATTATAAGACAAATGTAAAATATATATATATATATATATATATATATATATGTATATATATATATATATATATATATATATATATATATATATATATATATATATATATAGGAAATATCTGCTTTTCGGAAAAACCAAACACACGCTAACGAAGAGATTAGATTACACCACAAACCCACATCTCATCCATACTCCAATTTTCTGAGTCTTGTAAATTCACTAGTCAAAGAATTTCAAATCCAAATTTTATGGACATTCAATTTGAAAATACAGTCACAATTACATAAAAAATGTGCTAATAAAAACTCCCATTCATTCATTTAATTGTATTTATAATCATTTAATAACATCTTGTAACTTGTTGCAGTTACAATATCATGTGGCTGGCCTGATAAGATGATGTCAGTCTTAACATAAATAAACTTTTATGAGATAATATCAATACAAAAAAATAAATAACAATCCATTAAATCATAATTACAGCTACTAAAATATATTTTCTTCTCCCCCTTTAAACAAACTATAATATATAAAATAATTGTATGCCTTATAGTTTTATTATATCTCTAATTTATTCATAATAGGCCAATGTACTCAACAATGTGTAGAATTAGACATTTCATTACAAGAAAGAATAATATTTTAGGCAAAGATGTACACGTTTCTACCTATGTATAAATTCTTGTGAGAATAATGTTCACATTGGCATATTTATTTAGACAGGTCATGAAGTAAACATGAAGCAAATAATAAAACGCAAAAAGTTTAAGATATATTATTTATTAGAAAAATTCAAAATATATTTTTTTAAAAATTTTCAGATAAAAGCAAAGGATATATACATGCCAAAAAAAAAACAAAGCAAAAGAAGTCATAAAGTCTGAAATTCTTGCTAAAAGGAATGCAACCAACAACTAAGGGTCATTTCTATGTAAATAATAACATTATCTTCTTCTTCAAGTTATTCCTCAATCAACCAACTGTAATTTACGTGAAAAAGTTAACAAATAACATTGTTCTTCACAAAATTCAATAGGATTTCTTTAAATGAACACCTTATATAAGTAAATTACTAACTTTAAAAAAATTAGGGTTAAATATGTAATTTTGTATCAATTTAGTCTTTCATCTTTCAAAATAAGTGGATTTAGTTCTTTTAATCAAATTTTATTAAGTTTATTTGACATTTCAAGCACGTTTTATACTAGTATTTGACTTAACATTAAAGTAAAAATGTGTTAAACAATATAAACAACTCAAGTACAATCCTGAGTGAGATGCATACGAAATATCAAATAAATCTAACAAAATTTGATTAAAATGACTAAATTCACGTATTTCGGGAAATGGAGGACTAAAGTGGTCTAAAGTTTCGAAATTGACTAATTCCAAATTTCACTATATTTAACTCAAAAATTAAAAATGTAGGAACAAAACTAGGTATCATGTAAACCACATAAAGTAACAAAGCAGCACATGCAACATCAAATACACTCAAGAAGTAAAGTTTTAACTGCGAACACCAAAGTTTACCAAAGTTTAGTGTATATATATATACCATCACTAACATTTCAGTGTTCTTACCTGAAGAATATGATGAATCTGTTTTGTGGAAGGACGAAGATGAGTCTTTGATGTCTTTGTGTAGCAAAGGACTAATGAAGAAGAAGAAGATGATGATTGATTAGATGAGGAAATTTGGAATAAATAGAGATTGGAGGATGAAAAAGTGATGAGAAAAAGAATGTAGAAAACCACGTTTGAATTATTTATTACTGCTTACGTTTAGTGATAGTAATGCATACTGTGTTCATCACCCACTCACTTGACAAAGACAAACAACTTTTTTAATCAAACATTGTTGTAACAAAAACTATAAAAGTCTAAATAAGATGTGTGAGTGGGGTTTTTGAAGGATTAAAGTTGCTTAAAACAAAAAGGCTGATGCTCCAAGACACAAATTCTGACTAGATAATTCAATCAAAGACATCATCGGAGAAAAAGTACAAAATAAATGCTGGTTGAAAAATCAGCAATATTGCTCAATCAAATTTTCATGAATGAAACGTTTAACCAATGTAAGGTCACAAGATTCATTATTCAAACGTAAACAATTTTCTTGTCTTTACTTTATGATAACAATCTATGAAGATTTTTAATTTAAATGTATTAAATAGAATTACGGATCTTAAAATATATGTAAAATCAATGATGAAGCAAGTTGAATATATGGAATGTTAATTTTTAAGGAAGTATTCTGATTTGAAGTTACAAAGTAACATGTTTCGTTCATGATTTCTGCATAAAATAAGAGTCAATTACCTTTATGAAGTAATCATTCTTTAATTGTAGTTACTTTTCTTTATAACTATTAGCATTGAACTATGAACTAAGTTTTTAGTTGTAGTTACTAAAAATTAACTACTTATATTAGTTTATTCAATCATGATCCCTTTCTTCTTTCCATACTTCACACTAATCAACCTAATTCTAATGTAAATCAAAACAACATTTCAGTGCAATAACTTTATCAGGCACATGGAATCTCCTCAATGTTTGAAAAGGAAGTTTATGAATTTCATGTTTAATATCATAATTAATGTGCTTGAAAATGATCAAAATACTACAAACATCAAATGTGTGCATGTGTTGATGTTAGATTGTGGTTACTCTTTTTGGAATGTTGGATTCCATGTTCAATGACATGCAAAATAGTCATCATATTTAGATATGATATAACTAAAAAGGAAGTGATTGTTAAAACCAATGAATAATCAGACTTACACTTCATATTTACTGTGTTATCATAAAATGGTTTAGAGCTGAATTTCCCTCAAGTCCTTTGTCATCATAATAAGCTATGAAATCTTTGAGTGATGTTTCTCTATAAAATGGAGGGTTATTGATATTTACTACTAAGAATGAGGTAAGATTGTCTTACAATAGAATAAAAAAATTACTTTTATTTTCATTTACTACACAAATCCACTTTCGTAGATTCTGTTTCTCTATCCTGTGTACTAGTAGTGCACAGAGTAAAAGGATATAATCTTTTACCAAAAAGAACAGAAATTTTGCTTATCTCTTTGAAAATCTTTTAGAAAAATTATATTTTGACTCTCATTTCTTTTAACTGATGTGGCTTAGTATAGGTTATTGATTTTTAAAAGAAAGAGTTAAATATGTTTTTGGTCTCTTAACTTGCAGTGAATTTTGGAATTAGTCCATTTCAAAACTTTAGATCAATTTAGTCTTTTATCTTTCGAAATACGTAAATTTAGTCATTTTAATCAAATTTTCTTAAGTTTATTTGACATTTCAAGTGCATTTCATAATAGTATTTGACTTAACATTAAAGTAAAAATGTGTCAAATAGTATAAACAACTCAAATATAATCCTGAAATACATACGAAATATCGAATAAATATAACAAAATTTGATTAAAATGACTAAATTCACGTGTTTTGAAAGATGAATGACTAAATTGGTTCAAAGTTTCAAAATTGACTAATTTCAAAATTTACTGAAAGTTAAGGGACTAAAAACATATTTAACCCTTAAAAAAATAGTAATATATTAATCAATGATCCACACTAAATCACATAAAAGATCGAAATAAACAATGGAAGAGATAGTATCATTGTCTGATAAAACTACGGACTCTGGCTACCATGCATCCAATATCATGTCATTTTGACTTTTGGTCTTGGTAAAAGAATTGTTGTGGCTTGATGGTTAACCATTTTAATCTTCTTCACCCTAAATACAATTAGCCCAAAATAACTTAAATACATTATTAACATCAACCTATACAGAAAGTTATTAAATGTCATCTTACTTATTATGAAATTAAATGTTCACCTTATTCATCGATAACTTATCAGTGAAGAGGAAAAAAAAAACTTGAACAAAGTAGTTAAATTGGATTAGGGATAATGCTTGAAATGAGATATTCTATCTCTTTCAATTGTGTACTGAATATTTTAACTGAAAAATCAATCACCCAAAAGAACAATGATAAGAAAATGAGCACGTTACAACTTATAAAGATTGACCATGTCAATAGTGGCATCAAACAAACGTCTTTGTATTTTCAAACTCAATTTTGGTAACATTACCATTAGGATCTCTGAAATAGTTACCTTTGATAACTGACTGCCCCCATTATCAAAAAAAATGTTCTTCGAATTCAATATATTTTTGTATCAGTAAATATCAGTACAGAAACTCCTCAATTTTCATTCTAGTATCCTTTGGCACACATCAATGTTCGGAAAATAACCATATATTTTTACACTTCTAACTTTTACAAATGAGATATTAAAAATAGTAAAATCATGTATATGAATCAAATCTATACTTTCCTTCACTATTTTCTTTTCTTTTGAAAGTTTTAACTTTTACAAATAAAAGAAAAACTTAAATTTTAATCGGTAAATATTATTGTTTAAATTGCACGTTGCTGATATTTTTTCTAGCTTAGGAGGGTCGGGAGTAGGAAAAAATATCTTTCCGATTAGTAACACATTCGATTTATCATTGAAAAAATATCTAACTTTTTTTCTTCTTATTCCTTACACTGTGTTCGTTTTAAGGAGAGATGAAATGCGAGGAAAGAAATAAAAATGAATATGATGTTCGCTTAAGGGTATGTGCGCAGATGGTAGAGTGAGTATGGGGAGGAATCCATCACATTTTAAATCGCGGGTATAGCACGATGATTTGCTGGGAATGGGTTAGGGTATTACATATTTACCTCTTTCATCTCTCTCACGTGCCATGCAACCAATCCTCACTGCAACATGAGAAGTTGCAGCCATGTGGCAGAGAAAACAGATCCCATGTGGCGGAGAAAACCAGATGCTGAGTGAAAGATTGCATCCCATTGTGCTAGATCGGATACGTGAGTGAGTGGATCGAATACAAGCAACTTGGATCGGATACGTGAGTGAGTGGATCGAATCCAGGGAGCTTGGATCAGATACGTGAGTGAGTGGATCGAATCCAGGGAGCTTGGATCAGATACGTGAGTGGATCGAACCCAGCCAGCTTGGATCGGATACATTTGGTTGTGGATTGGATACGAGTGTGGTGTGGATCGGATACCTTCTATGGGATCGGATACAACTTGTTTTGTGTCCTTTTCAGATCCGATCTTCCTCCCTTCCGCCATGGCTGCTTCGTTTGATGTGTTTAAAAAAATTAACAAATTAATTTACAACACTAATTTAACTAAGGGCTAAATGGTAATTTGATTATTACTTCTAATAAAACATTTTTTAATCCATCACATCAATCAAATCTTTCCCAAACTTTCACAAAAATTACTTCTAAATCTACTCACATCACTTCTAAATCCTTTAAAAAAAACAACACAAATCTCACTCTTAAATCAACTCAAACACATCCACTCACTCTCTCTCAATCACTCTCCTCCAAGTGAACACAACATTAAGTAAAAGATTTTCCTCAACCTTAACGTCTTGTTAGTGAAATCTTTGGATTTTAATAAGATCTCATCCAAAACCTCAATACTCATAGATATAGTATTTAGATGAAGGGGACAATGATAGTTGTTCCTGCAGAGTAAAGAGATACTCGCGAACACAAGTTATATCGGGGTCAATGAACCTTCAAATGCACACGTCCACTTTCTTCACTACAAAACACAAGTTATATCGGCCAAAATATACTCTTGCGATGAGAGGTCCTGCTGGTGGTGGAGCCCGCAAAGTCATTTTGACGCTCAAGTCAGTGTCATGAATGACAAGAATAGTAAAAAATAGCATACATTTTACCTCGTGAATAATGCTTTTTATACTACTTTAATGGACCCAACTTTATGGGCCTAGGGTTTGCAGTGTTTAGTTGGTTTTAGGTTTTGTTAACTGTGCTTAATTAGTTTAATTCTCCTTTTACCATTCTATCTTCCAGTTCAGATTTGTATACCACTCACTACTATTTATCAGAGACATTCTGTGCTCTTGTGCCGAAGTCGCTTCGACTTTGTCTTCAGCTAGTCATCATATTATAACCTCTTGTTTCCACGTTGCCTATTTACGTAACTAATGCTCACTATGAGGGTTCATGCGATGGGTTATATTTGGACTAGACTACTGGAGTATACTCGGATTAACCTTACTAACATGTCAGGTCTAAAGTTTGCACTGCCTGCTTTGTCTCTAAAGTTGGAGGGTATTCGACTTTCCAAGCAGCAACCTATTCGGTGGTTTAAAGCACCTTTTTTCCCACCATGTACAATAGCCTCTATTGTTGAACGATCATACACATCTTACTTTTCTAGAGGATCTCTATTCTTATACTAAAATATGGATTTGCTAGTACTTTTTTAAAGAATCCATTTTCTTATCCTAAAATATGAATTTGCTAGTAATAATAATTTTCTAGATGATCCTTTTTCTTATCCTAAAATATGGATTTGCTAGTACATGGTTATTTGGGTAACTCATTACCGATCCCATCAAACCCAAAGGGTAATAGTATTGTAATTTCCATATATGAAGTAAAAGTCAAATAAATTGTAAGAGTAACAAAAATGATAATGTTGAGAACAAAAGTCAAAATGCCTAAGGATTGTGGATGAGATATTAATCTAACATTTATTGGACCTCACGTCCATATAGATAAAATCAATTTACAATATATAAAATAAATAAGTGGATATAAATTTAGTTTTACAAATAAATTTTGAAGAATTGAATTAAATTTAATATTTATTTCTTAAAATGGTATCTGAGTCTTCCAAAATATATCTTAACGGAATTTATTATTTTTTAGACCTAATCATATAATCTACTTTTGTTTATATCATATTCGATAGTCTCATATCGTTTAGAAATCAATATATAAGACAGTTTAAATACTTTTTTCTTTTTCTATCTTTCAAAGCACTTTTAAGAATAAAATTATGACGAAATCCAACTTTAAAATGGACGATATATCGGATGAGAGAGGATCGATAGACGTAAATAATAACTATCGTTTCTTCACTCACTCATCTCTTCTAATTTCAACAGTAAATTCGTGGGTCTAACACAACGTAATCAAAAATGTTAGAATACTCCAATCTACTGTCTTGTAAATTTCAAATGCAAATTTTATTGAAATTCAAATTGAAAACTCGCTCATACATTAAAAATGTGCTACCAAATACTCGCATTCATTCATTTAATGTTATTTATAATCATTTAAATAACATCTTGTAACTGGTTGCAGTTACAATATCATGTGGTTTGGCCTAGATAAGATAATGTCAGTTTTAAAATAAATAAACTTTTATGAAATAATATCAATACAAAAACTTAAATAACAGTCCGTTAAAACATCATTACAGCTACTAAAATTTTTTTTTTTTCTCCCTGCTTAAACAAACTATAATTTATTCATCATTGGCACAATGTACTCAACAATTTATTTCATTATAAAAAATACTGCAATGAGAATAATGTTTTAGGAAAAGACATGATTCTATGTATAAATTGTTGTAAGAATAATGTTCACATTGGCATATTTATTTCGACAGGTTATGAAATAAAAATGAAGCAAACAATAAAAAGCAAAAAGTTTAAGATATTATTTCTTATTAGCTAGAAAAAAATCAAAATATTTTTTAATGGAATATCAATTTATTTTAAACTTATCCGATAAAAGCAAAGAATATATATATATGCCAAAAAAAGCAAAGAAAAAAAAGTCAAAAAGTCTGAAATTCTGAAATTCTTGCTAATTAAAGGAATGCAATCAACAACTAAAGATGATTTCTATGTAAATAATGACATTATCTTCTTTTTCTTCAAGTTATTCCTCAATCAACCGACTGTTATTTACGTCAAAAAGTTCCATAAAAATAATTCTTCACAAAATTCAATGGGTTTTTTTTTTAAAATCAATTATCTCAATAAATTACCACTCAAAAATAAATAAAAAAATTAGGAACAAAACTAGGTATCATATAAACCACATAAAATAACAAAGCAACACATGCAATATATCAAGTACACTCAAGATGTAAAGTTTTAACATCAAAGTTTAGCATTTTATGGAAATAAAAGGGTTCATATGAGTAACTGATATGTAAAAGTTAAGACAAAAGTAAACGAGTCAATACCCGAACCACCACAAAAACAAAGCAACAGCTTGCTTTTTTTTCAGGTTGGTTCGTTCTTGACTCTACCTTTTTCTGTCTCAACCTATTCTTCCTCTACTCTTGAACAATACTCCATGCACCCAGAATACAAGTACCATGTTTTCTTTGCAAAGAAAATTAAAAAAAAAAAAAAAAAAAAAAAAAGTTTTTTTTTTTGAGATAGAAATAAGTTCTTATAACTACGGAAACTGTTCATGAAACTCCAAATGTTTCCTTCACCTTCTGAATGGTGCATGAAAGGAGAGAATTAACAGTTTGAACTGACTCAATTGTGAACTTGGCTGAATGGTTGTCATTCTGCAGCATTTGTAATCCAACGGTCAGCAAACAGCTACCACCTTCATTGTTGTCATCTGGCAGAACAACAAATCCTGAAGGACGAAGACCCACAAATGATGAATCTCCACAGCTCATCATCATGTTCAAAGACTGCATGTTGATTGGAGAAAACACCACCATTGAGCCAGATGCATCATTCCATGACTCTTGTAGAAACAGCACATTGCTCTCATTGTTAATATGCTACACACAAAAACAGATAAAAAACAACGCTAAATGATACATCATAACAACAACAACAACAATCTTGTTGTGTTAGAAATCTTACATGAAGAATGGAAACACAGTTTCCAGGGTCTTGCCCTTTAGGAACATGGACCATCTCTTTCATTGGACCACCTTTGGACAGTATGTCCCATTCCCCTCTCAGCTGTTCATTACGTAAGAAATCATACACCCTTTGTCGAGGCACTGGCAACCACATAGTAGTTGAAGCACTCAACACAATTCCAGCACCCTCATTTGAATCATCCACAATTTTTCGAGCCATGATTTTCATGTCATCAGCAATATTACCAACGTGAAGAACATCCCACTTGCGTGCAGATGAAGCACAAATCCCTGAGCAGAAATACTCAATCATGCGCTGCGCCAGCTTCAACACGCTTCTCCTATTTGATTGGCTAAGGACTGGTATAATATAAAGGATATTGTTTAAGTTCAACTTCATCGGATTAATCAAGAACAAGTTATGTTTTTGAGACAGTGACAACATGGAATATACCTGTAGGGTCATCAGATGGACCAGGAGGGGTCATGAGGATTGCCAAGCATTCACACTGTCTTAGGAGAGATGAAATCCATCTCTGTGCACCAAAGCCAATGCCAGAACTAACCAATGGACGACAAAGTTGGTGGATCACACTCTCATCATACTGGGTGTGTTCAACCCAGGTAATCTACAACAGTGAAATTAATTACCTTAGCAACAACCTAACCTAGTACTAGTAAATACTATAAATTTGCCTAAGATAACTTACCTTGGACAAACCATTGGGCATATCCTGAATAACAACACCAGAAGGAAGCCTCCTGCAACTCATTGATGGATGCGAACTGGAACCATTACGGATAAGATCAATGGAAACATCGACCACAACCCATACACCTTCAGCATGTTGCTTGCAGAACCTGAGCAAACTCATTTGACGAGTAGGGACCAGTGGGGAAAGCAATTGAAGTTCAGCTAACATCTGAAAAACATTTCCAAATTAGTTTGAGCCAAGCTAGCAAAACATCAAACACAAGGTAGACACATATGTATTATATATACCACTTGCAAAGCTCCATTTCTCGTTCCGTTTGTGCCACCAGATAACACATCCAAAGGGCAAGCACTAGCCACCATATATGAAAACATCTCAGACCATCGATCCTGTTGAAATAAACAAATACAATGAGTTAATGCTCAAAATTTTTAATAAACCCTATGAAATTAGACACTGAGAAATTAGGCAGCATACCACATCCATGAAAGTTTCCACAAGGCCCAAGCTGCTGGCTAATACAACTCCAGTTGCTCTTGTGGCTTCAGACACATACCCAGCAGGTTTTGATCCAACAAAAGTAGGAAATATTCTTGCATATTCATCAAAGTTTAGAACTTCATTCCTACCATCAGAACTCTTGATCCAAAGAGGGTTATCTTGTCGAGCCATCTTAACCAGTTCATCCATAGCATTTATGGCAATGTCTATGAGCATAGATCTTTCGAGATGGATTTCGTTTCCCATCATTCCCAGTGGTGCTCGAGCAGCCATACCTGCCATTGCAGCTGAAGAGCCTAGAGCTCCATCACCCATATCAAACCCTATTGGCACGGGCATGCCAAAATTGCTTGAACCACCAATTCCATTTCTTCCAATAGCAAGGTCAAGACCAGAATTTGTGGGTGGCAGAGAAATAGGACTCGCCAGTGATGAAAGGGACCTCCCCAGGAACTTGTTTGCTAGTGTGCAGATTCGGTTCAGTTCATCCTTCAATCGAGCATTTTCAATCCTTGTCTGGTGCTCCTCCAATGAAATCTGACCAGGAATCGCTGGACCACCACAGTTGTTGCAGATAGGATTGGCCAAAGCTTCCTTCATCACACCATTCTCAGCTCGAAGCTTGTCATTCTCCTGCTTCAGAACCATGTTCTCGTGCCTCTCCAATTGTGTCTGATTCACCAAAATCGATTCTCTTACTATAATATTCTCAAGAAATGCAAGTGATTTTAATGCTTTTTCAACTCACCTTCATCTGGGTTCGTCGATTTTGAAACCAGAACTTCACTTGCTTGTTCTCCAAGCCAAGCCTCTTGCTGAGATCGGTTCTTTGCTTCTCATCAGGATGAGGACACTCCTTAAAGAATCTACAACAAAACAAATGAACACACAAAAATCACCAACGCAAAAATTAATGAATGATATGAATTACGTTTGAAATATTTTGTATATACGCTTCAAGATCCTGAATCTGTTGAGGAGTGTGTCTGTGATATTTCTTCTTCTTTCTTTGTGGTTGATCATCGCCAACATCTTGTTCATCACCAGATCCACCATCAAAATTATCACTTTCAGAGCGACTTTCATAGTCATCATCCCTGATCCTCCCCAGCAAATTACTCGTATCAAAACTCTCTCCCATCATACCCATTTCACCACGACCTTCCATTTCTCCTTGTTGCAGTGATAATCTGATTATTACCAACAACAACAACAACAACAAAAGTCACAACATGTTCAAGAAATCAAAATCTTAATCCATACAAAAACAAATAACCAAACAAGATACACAGAGAAGGTTCTAAACCAAATGGGAGATGAATCACAGTAGATAAATACAAGATAAAGCACTTTTTCTTAATGCATGCAAAAGAAAAGAAGCGGCTCAACCACAAAAAACTGGGTATCAATCAAGTGATTCTATGAAAAACTATCAACTACAACTCTTACACAACCACCAACCACAATTCAAGTTGTTGTTTCTGAACAAACCCTCAATCTCAAACCCTACAAAAGGTCACGAAACGTTTACTCTCTCGAAAAAAAACATGCAAGTACTCTCTCTATGTTCCTTATAGTGTTCTCTATACTGTTTCAAGAATGGTCAAGGTTACTTCTGTGAAGGTAACTTTTCAATCTGTGTTTTGACATTAAATGAATGTGAGACAAGTGTTCACAACGTTAAACTAATTTGGGTAAAAAGATTTGACGCATGCAAAAAAAGTAAAAGGTAAAAAAGTGTTTCCTTCTGAGGCTCCATGCATGACTTGTAATTCATTCCTCCTCTCAATAAAATTAAATGATTCCAGTAGCAAAATGACAAAATTATTTTTACCAACTCCAGTTTCCATACACATCAAAATAGACGAATAAAAAGACAAAAACTAAAATAAATGCTCTTAATTGTTTTTCTTTTATGTGTTTCGCAAATGACGCGACAAATCCTTTGTCAAAACTTTTTTTATTTTCTCAAAACCTCTTAAAAACCAAATCCTTACAAACACAACAATTTGGAGTGATGACTTTGTACAGAAAAGCCACAAACAAATTCAGGATTCACCACTTTTCAAATGCAAGTATCAAATCTAAAACAATTTCTTAAAATCCACAAAAAAAAAATGAACTATAAAGGAATAAACTTGGGTAAAAAATGGAGTAAATTATACCTTGAGATCCTTCAACACTTTTTCTCAATGGGATCTGTGGAAAATAAAATAACAGAGAAAATATTAGAAGATATGTTACTATTACAAAAACATTATTAACGCATATGTTAAATAAATAAATATATTTTTTTATCCAACACTAATAACAAGTGAACCGATAATAGCAGAATTGACATGCACAGACTCAAAGGAAGAAAAAAAGTTAGTAATTTGTGGATAATTCTTGCCTCAAACACATATAATTCTCTTAAAAGAAATAAATAGAGTAATTAAAAAAATAACCTTTTGGATCAAAACTCAAAACCCAATTCCTATTTTGAAAACCAATGTTTATGTGTGTGACTCTGGTTGATCCTCTCTTTCTTCACTGAATTGCATGCAGAGTTTTTCTCTCAAAATCTTGTTAAATTTGAGAGCTTTTTCTCTGTTCTTTCTCTCTATGAACTCACTTGTTTTATTTACTTCACACATTGACGATATATATAGCACTGAAAGCCGTGTGGGTCCCACAGACAAACAGACAACAGTTTCTTATGTTTCTTTTCTCTTTCTAGCAGCACCATGAGATAATTATCAAGGACTACTGAACCCAAGGGCAATATCGTAATTTCCATGAGTGGGGTCCGTTGAAAAAACAAAAACATGTGTTATATGACTCTGTAATTCATAAAATCAAAATATTCAATTTTATGTTTATTTTTTTTAATTTTATAAAAAGCAAAAATGAAATGAAAAAAGAATTCTTAATTTGCATGCAATTGTGAATTTGAATATAATTTTATACTATAAATGAAGATTAGGTGTATAAAGAAAGAAAATCACAAAATCCCCTCTTTTTATGTTTTAAATAATTTTTGCACTCTTTTCTAAGAAGGTAAAAAACAAAAACTTTCTTAAACGGTGTAACGCCTCTTAAAATAATGAAAGATTTATGATAAGACTGTCACTCCTAACTTTTTTTAATTTCTTTTCATTTAATTTTTTTCTTAACATTAGTATAATACTTTATGTAATAGCATTTACTATTAAGTTTGTAAATCATTAAAAATTACTTATTTAATGTTTACTCATTTAATACTTTATGTAATATATTTAATATAATATAGTTAAATAATAGCATAAAATGTTTATCATTTAATATTGTCAAAAAATAAAATTAATTTTTGAAAGAAGGATTGTTTTTTATATTTGCTTAGAATACAGGTATCTGATGATTTTACAATAACTTTCTCTCAACCAATTATTCAAAAGTTTCCAATTAAATCTATGTTGTACTCTTACTTCATTTGTTCAAATCTACAATCTAAGTATGGCTAGAAATGTTTATTCACAAAAAGCAATTTTTATATTTTCTTTTATCAATTATGGGTAACAATATTTTTTAAAAGAAACTTAGAAATCAAATCCCCAATCTTTTTTCAATTATTCCTATTAAGAATTGACATGCAAAGTTGTAAGGATGCAAGAAAAAAATAACTATACTGCCTAAATATTAAATAAAATAACAAAAAAAAAGTCTGAATTTTGACAAAGAATTCAGGCAAATATTATAGTTCTTCCATGCATTACAAAGCATTACATCAAAAAATTCTACCCTTGCACTATTATTATATATTTATAAGGTTTTATTTCGAATGAAATTATCAATTATCTTCTGGTATTTTTTTATATTTACATAAATTTTTAATTATTTTTTTGATTCTTGTTTTTATTTAAAAATGTGAAGTTGGTCATCTAAATTGTTTTAGTCTCAATTTTGTTTCATTTTTGAAAAAATGATACAATTTTGTCTTTTCTCATTAAATTTTTTGAAACGAATTAATGATTTTTCATCAAAATTATCAAAATTGACAAATTAAAGATTATGTTAATTACACCAATAAAGCAAATTATCCTTCTTGACAACTTCAATTTTGATAAAAAAAAATTATCTGTTTCAAGAAATTTAACAAAAAAAATCAAATTGTATCAAATTTTAAAAAATTGGAACAAAAGTGGGACTAAGAAAAACTTAAAGAGCAATTTAACATTTTTAGGCAAAAACATGAATAAAAAACCCAAAAAATAATTAAACTTATAGTTTCAATTTTCAATAATAGTAAACAAAACAAACACATTCATTCAAATATCAAAAAAATCAAAAAGTAAACAAAAAAAATACATACCTTTTGTACTTTCTACGTTGAATCATGTCTTCCTCTTCTTCTAAAATAAAAGAATGTTATGAATCATTGTATATTATTAAACTGAGAAAAGAAGAGAGGTGACTGTGTTAAGATGAAAATACGTTTTTAAGTGTTATCACGAATACTTTGTTTATATTATTAAAATGGAATCAATAAAATAGGTAAAAATGATTTGATATCTCTGGAAAAAGATATGATATTAAAATAAATAATAACTTTTTTATTAACATATATACAATTTTGATATTCTAAGATTTGATATAGTGCTACTATTCTTGATTACGATCATCTGCTCTCTGTATTATAAAGAAAGAATGTAATTATAATTAAATTAAATCAAATAAACTAAAAAGTTAAAAATATATAATATTTTTGTTTATAACAAAAATTTAGCCCCTTTTAACTGAGTCCCAGTTCATTGCACCTAATGATTAAGTTCTTTTTATTCTCCTTCAAATATTATAGTAAAACAACTTTACATGTTTATAATAGCTTAGGATCTAAATTTTTTGAAAAAAAAAATTATTGAGGAACTATAATTAACTATTTGAAGTGACATATTTCTTTATAGAAGTGTGTTTTCAAGTAATTTAATTAGCCAAATGTATGAGACGAAAACAAAAGGGAATAGAAAACATCTTTACAAGTTTATGCAAGTTTTTTTCTTATATATAGTCCTCACTCAATATATTGCAGAAAATGTATGGTAATCTAATATATTATCATTCTAATTCAACTATAACATTTTTTTTTTCAAATTACACACTACAAGAGAAACATATATATCTACAAACTCTTCCTGTCGTAGTATATATGTTGATCTTATTATGAGACAAGTTGTAGATTAAGAGGTAAAAATCTAATAATTACATTTGATCATTTATAAAAATGTTAACATTAATATGATGTTTTATAAAGATGTAGGTTTTTTTTTTCTAACATTTATTTTCTTAATGTGTAGGATATTTTCAAAATAGAGATACATATATTCCAAAACACACGATTAGTTTTTACAATATTAATTATTAGTTATACTTTGATTAGTTAATTAAATATTTATATAGTTAAAACTATAGTATATGTTAATTTCTATGAATATTATTATTTAGATAATTTTGTATAATATAATTTATTTTAATTGTTATATTATTTATAATATTTATTTTAGGTTAATGTTTGTTTAATCCTTTTGTTTTAGTATTTTTTTTTTGGTTACATTAAGTTTTAATCTAATATTTTGTGTTTCAAATAATTTTGATGACTTTTCAAGTATATATTATGTAGATTAACAAAATTGGTTGACGTTCACTAACAGGTTTTTAAAATATGAATATGGAATATCATGTCTTTAAAACTATTCATTTAAATATATTTTTTATGTTTTTTAAAATGTTAAGTTTATTATTTTATGTTTTATTTTTCATTTCAATATTTAATATTTTCTAAATTCTTTAATTTTACTTATTTTTCTTTTTTTCATTAAAATGTAAAGTTGGTGATTTTAGAGGTGTCTGATTGAATAATAATTACATAGTTGATTTAACAATCACAACAAAAATAAAAGTCGTTATTAATTAATGAGTCTTTATTTTGTATCAAGATATTAGACAAGTCATTATCAATTAATACGAGCTTACATTTGTATTGAACAAAATATTAGACAAATAATTATCCTTTAATAAGAATCCACATTAATAATGAGATACCCGACAAGTTATTATTGTGTACTGAGAGGCAACATTTGTACTAACATACTTGATAAGTTGTTATCACTTAATGAGAGTCCACATTTCTCAACAAGTTATTACCATTTAATGAGAATCTACATTTTTATTATGATACTTGACAACTCATTATCTCTAATAAAAGTTCTGTAACAATTACAATTAGGACTACTATTGATAATGATAATAGTAAAGGGATAAGATAGTCAATTGTTGATACAGCTCAACGAGGACACCTGACAACATATTGGTGATTAGGGAGTTAAGAAAAGCACGAGAATTAAGATAACCAACTCTATATTGCAGGATTATCATTGGTTGGAAGTTTAGAATATATTCTGGTAGTTACAATAAAATTATTTTCCTTTATAATAGCAATAGTTAAAGAAAGGTAGTAGGGAGAGAGAAAATTGCACAAGTTAATTTATACTGGTTCAAATAAAAAATATCTTACATCGAGTTGTTAATCACTCTTAAGCGAGTGATTAACTAATCACTAAAAAATAAACTAAGATTACAAATAGAAGTAAGAACAGTTTAGGAAAGAAAGCACCCTCTTGAAGCCACAAGAGATGAGAAACACCTTCCTTGAAATCCACAAAAGGATAAACACCTTCTTTGAAATCCACAAGAGATAAACACCTTTTATGAGTTCCATAGAAGATGAAGACACCTCTCTTGAATCAGACAAAGGATAACCAACTTTACCTAGCAACACCTTATCACCTAAGATCACACCTAGTCAAATTTAAACGCTACACCTTTCCAAAGCATGTGACAAAGCTAATTTTCACAATCTAGCTTTTGTGGTTGAAAACATAAAGCTTTGCGTAATTTATAGAAGAAAACATGTTTTTAGAAGAAAAAAAATCATATCAAAATTAAGTGATAATCGATTATAACAATGTATTTTGAAAATGTTGTTTTTCTCAAGCTACCCAAAGCTACCCAATGTTGTTGCTTATGTTCTTTCTTTTATTAACAAAGAAGTTCACTTTTGGGTGCATTGTTAATTTGTTACAAGTAGACATTTGTACTAAGATACTTGATAAGTCATTATCACTTACATTTATAGTGAGATACCCGACAGGTCATTATTGCTTGCATTTATAGTGAGATACCCGACAAGTCATTATCACTTAATGATAGTCCAATAGTCCACATTTGTATTGAGATACTTGACAATTTAATATCGTTTAATGAGAGTCTATACGTCATGAGTCGATATCAATTAACAAAAGCTCATATTTATAGTGGAATATCTGATAAGTCATTATCAATTAACGAGGGGTCAATATTTATATTTATATTAAAGACATTGAAGAAATCATTATCCATTAATGACAACCTAGATTTATTATGATATAGAATGCATTTCCAATAAACATTCATTGTTAACATAAAACCACTCAAAATTAATTAATCCAATGAGTCCAAAATTTATTTTATAGTGGTGAAAAATAGTCAAATAAATCTATTATAGTTAAGGATTTTACCGAATGAAAAAATCATGGCACTATAGTTAAGAAGATAATGTGTAGCCATTATTTTCTAAAATACTATAAATCCTTGCAATTTTTTTCTAAAAATTGTTTCACAATTTTATCTAGTAAAAGAAATAGTTAAAGATATAAATTTAATTTAGTGATAAAGTTGAAATGAATGGGGATAAATGTTAATATTATGTTAATGTTAATATTAGGAGTTGAACTAGTCTCATGTATTCTCTTTTCAACATTTATTATTAAACCAATCTTATAACTCTCTCCTAGATCTTGATGAGAAAATTGAACCCACAACCTCTACTCCTAAGTGTTAGTGAGAAAATTGAACTCACAACCTTTATTATCCTCGGTTCTAACTTTATCATTGAATAAATCTTAAAACTTCACGTGAACAAATAACTTAAATATACAAAGTCATCAAATAACTTAAACATACAAAGATTGTAAAAAATAATCAATGATATGTTTAATTGACCAATGAGAAAATAATTCATGTAAATATAATTAGACAAAGATAAATTAATCTGCCTCTAATCAAGCTTTTTTTTTTTAAACTATGATAGATACATTATGTTTAATTGTAACTTAAATTTCCACCACTAAAATAAATATAAACAATGTTAGAAAGAAGCAATTATATATATATATATATATATATATAATAACTTCTGAAATAATTTATAATTTAAATATTTATCTTTTGTTCTAAACCAAAGTACTTTTATATTATTTGTTATATTTTTTATACATGTGTGTTATTCTATTTTGAATAAACCTTCCAAAAATTAGTTATAAGTCATAATTTGAGTTAGTTAATAATTTAATTTTTATATTTAAGTTTCTCATTCATTCCACCACTAAAATAAATATAAACAATGTTAGAAAGAAGCAATTATATATATATATATATATATATATAATAACTTCTGAAATAATTTATAATTTAAATATTTATCTTTTGTTCTAAAACAAAGTACTTTTATATTATTTGTTATATTTTTTATACATGTGTATTATTCTATTTTGAATAAACCTTACAAAAATTAGTTATAAGTCATAATTTGAGTTAGTTAATAATTTAATTTTTATATTTAAGTTTCTCATTCAATTATTTTTTCTATATTTATTATTTAATCAATTAAGTTGTTATATTTTTGAAAAGGACATATGTCTCATTTAGATTATCTTTTATCTCTAGAACTAGAATTCTATGATTTCTTCTTTTTTTTTCTTTTTCTCTCTCTATCTTTCTTTACCTTCCTTTACCACACTGAGTCTTTTTTTAAAAAGATTAAGACTCGTTTAAGTAAGAATAAATATAAAAAACATTTTGAATTTGTTATAAAATATATAAAAATATAAAATAAATTATTAAAAAATAAGATTGATTTCTTATAATAATGAATTGTTATATATTTTAGTTTATTAGAAAAAGAAAATTATAATGACTTTTTTTTCCTTATCTTGTGATTTTTTTTTCTTGAAATTATCATCAATTTAATTGTATTTTCAGTTATTCTAAAATATAAAAAAAAATTAAATTAATATAAAGTTGAATTCAACTTT